>UMLG01013706.1_pt1 | contig 29868 bp, 18 predicted proteins | sample 1966511 | NCBI WGS metagenome assembly UMLG01 (sample SAMEA4836195, study PRJEB28245) | human gut metagenome | biome: gut microbiome; material: fecal sample | place: Denmark | collected 2008
GCTGCTCGCACAGGCGCACGACCTCTTCAGCAAGCGCCTTGCCGCCCTCGCCGCCCTTGGCCCAGACCTCGGAGAGCACGGCGCGCACGCCGAGCTCCCGGCATTTCTCCTCCACGAGCCGCAGCTCGGCTTCCGTGTCGGTGGGGAAGGCGTTGATCGCGACCACGCACGGCAGGTGATACGTGCTGCGGATGGTGTTGACATGGTGCAGCAGATTGGGCAGACCCTTTTCCAGCGCATCCAGATTCTCCGTGTTCAGCTCCGTCTTGGGTACACCGCCGTGGCTCTTGAGCGCGCGCACGGTGGCCACGATGACCACGGCGTTCGGGCGCAGCCCCGCCAGACGGCACTTGATGTCCAGAAACTTCTCCGCGCCCAGATCCGCGCCGAAGCCGGCCTCGGTCACGACATAGTCGCCCAGCTTGAGCGCCATGCGCGTCGCAGTGACGGAATTGCAGCCGTGGGCGATGTTCGCAAACGGACCGCCGTGGATGAGCGTGGGCGTACCCTCAAGCGTCTGCACGAGGTTGGGCTTGAGCGCATCCTTGAGCAGCGCGGTCATCGCGCCCTCTGCCTTGAGGTCGTGGGCGGTGACGGGCTTGCCGTCGAAGGTGTAGGCCACGATCATCCGGCCGAGCCGCGCCTTGAGATCGGTGATGTCGCTGGCGAGGCACAGCACCGCCATGACCTCGGAGGCCACGGTGATGTCAAAGCCGTCCTCACGGGGGACCCCCTGAATGCGCCCGCCGAGACCGTCCACGATCTGGCGCAGCTGGCGGTCATTCATGTCCACGCAGCGCTTCCACGTGATCTGCTTGACGTCGATGCCCAGGGCGTTGCCCTGCTGGATGTGGTTATCGAGCATGGCGGCCAGCAGGTTGTTGGCTGCGCCGATGGCGTGAAAATCACCGGTGAAGTGAAGGTTGATGTCCTCCATGGGCACGACCTGCGCATAGCCGCCGCCGGCAGCGCCGCCCTTGACGCCGAACACCGGACCGAGAGACGGCTCACGCAGCGCAGCCACGGCATTTTTGCCGATCTTGCGCAGACCGTCGGCCAGACCGACGGAGGTCGTGGTCTTGCCCTCACCCGCAGGGGTGGGGTTGATGGCCGTCACGAGGATGAGCTTGCCGTCCGGACGTTCGGCGCGATCCTTGAGCAGCTGCGGGTCGATCTTGGCCTTATAGCGGCCGTACTGTTCGAGATAGGATTCGTCGATACCGGCGGTGGCGGCGATGTCCGCGATCGGGTGCATCCGGCACTGCTGGGCGATCTCAATATCCGTCATCATGTTGCGAGCCCTCCCTTATCAAATGTCAAAGTACTTCTTCGCGGACCGGAACAGCTTCATATCGTAGCAGCCGTCCACGTTCTGATACAGACCGTCGCCGATGCGCTCGGCGTGGCCCATCTTGCCGAGGACGCGGCCGTCCGGGGACGTGATGCCCTCGATGGCCCAGATCGAACCGTTGGGGTTGACGTCCACGTCCATGCCGGGCACGCCGTCGGCGTCCACGTACTGCGTGATGATCTGGCCGTTGTCGGCGAGCTTGCGCACGAGCTCCTCGCTGCACAGGAAGCGGCCCTCACCGTGGGAGATGGGGACGGTGTACACGTCGCCGACCTGCGTGCCGGCCAGCCACGGAGAGCGGTTGGAGGCGATGCGGGTGCGCACCAGACGCGACTGGTGGCGGCCGATCGTGTTGAAGGTCAGCGTCGGGCAGGACGCGTCCGTGTCGATGATCTCGCCGTAGGGCACGAGACCGAGCTTGATGAGCGCCTGGAAGCCGTTGCAGATGCCGAGCATGAGACCGTCGCGGTTTTTCAGCAGATCCATGGTCGCATCCCGCACCTCCGGGTTGCGGAAGAAGGCGGTGATGAACTTGGCCGAGCCGTCCGGCTCGTCGCCGCCGGAGAAGCCGCCGGGGACGAAAATGATCTGGCTGCTGCGCGCAGCGCCTGCAAACCGGCTGATGGAGTCGGCCACGTCCTGCGCGGACTGGTTGTTGAGCACGAGGATCTCCGGCTCAAGTCCGGCGCGCCGCACGGCGCGGGCGGAGTCGTATTCGCAGTTCGTGCCGGGGAACACGGGGATGAGCACCTTGGGCACGGCCACGCCGACCTTGGGCGCGACGCGTGCGGCGGCGGGGGCGGACAGCACCGGGACTTGTGCCGTATCGGCTGCCGTGCGGCTCGGGTAGACGGATTCCAGCACGCCCTCATTGAGCGCCAGCAGCTCCGAAATGGCGGCGCTGTCGGCGCCGATGCGCACGATGGGCTCTGCGGTGGTGACACCCAGACGGATGGCGTCCGCAGTGTCCTCGGTGAGCTCTGCCACGATCGCGCCGGGATAGAGCGCGTTCCAGTCCACGGCCGTGTTTTCGGCGCTGAAGCCGATCTCGTTGCCGAAGGACATATTCATCACGGCCTCGCTCAGACCGTTTTCCACGGCCCACGCGGCGCGGACTTTTCCGCTGCGTGCGAGTGCGTGCAGCGCCTCCCATGCGGTCTTGACGCCATCGGCGTCCGCACCGGAGAACAGGTACACGGGATGACCTGCGGCCTTAAACTCCGTGGAGAGCACCTCGCCCGTTTTCAGCGGCGCAATGGCGAAAGAGATGAGCGTGGGCGGCACATCGAGATCGAGGAACGTGCCGGACATGGAGTCCTTGCCGCCGATGGCGGCAGCGCCGAGCTCAAGCTGGGCGTCCACCGTGCCGAGCAGGGCGGCAAAGGGCTTGCCCCAGCGCTCCGGCTCGGTGCGCAGCTTCTCGAAAAACTCCTGGAAGGAGAGGTAGGCTTTCTTGTAGTCGGCACCGGCGGCGACGAGCTTCGCCATCGAGGTGTAGACCGCGTTGTATGCGCCGATGTAGGGATCGGTACTCGTCTGCTCCGGGTCGCAGCCCCAGGCCATGACGCTGGCCTGATCCGTCTCCTGACCGGGCAGGACCGGGAACACGGCGGCCATCGCCTGTGCGGGGGAGCGCTGCGTCCTGCCGCCGTACGGCATCAGGATCGAGCCCGCGCCGATGGTGCTGTCAAAGCGCTCCACGAGACCGCGGCGGGAGGCGCAGCGGAGGCTGGAGGCCATCTCGCGAAGGGAGCTGAAGCGGGGCTGCGCCAGCGGCGCGCGATCCTTGCGCGCCACGCGCACACCGGCGTGCTTGACGGCGCCGTTGGTGTTGAGGAAGGCACGGCTGAGGTCGGCGATGACCGCACCGTTCCACTCCATGACCATGCGGGCGTCCTCGGTGACGACGGCCACCTGATACGCCTCAAGGTTTTCCGCCTTGGCAGCGCGGATGAAGGCATCTGCGTCCTCGGCGGCAACGACCACGGCCATGCGCTCCTGCGATTCGGAGATGGCAAGCTCCGTGCCGTCGAGACCGTCGTACTTCTTGCGCACGGCATCCAGATCGATGCGCAGACCGTCGGCCAGCTCGCCGATGGCCACGCTGACGCCGCCCGCGCCGAAGTCGTTGCAGCGCTTGATGAGGCGGGTCACGTCGCCGTTGCGGAACAGGCGCTGGATCTTGCGCTCCTCGGGCGCGTTGCCCTTTTGCACCTCGGAGGCCATGGTCGCAAGCGATTTCATGTTGTGACTCTTGGACGAGCCGGTCGCACCGCCGATGCCGTCACGACCCGTGCGGCCGCCCAGCAGGATGACCACATCGCCGGGCGCGGGGCACTCGCGGCGGACGTTGTATGCGGGCGCGGCCGCCACGACGGCGCCGCATTCCAGACGCTTGGCGATGTAGCCCTCGTGATAGATCTCCGCCACATGACCGGTGGCAAGGCCGATCTGGTTGCCGTAGGAGGAGTAGCCCGCTGCGGCGGTCTGGCACAGCTTGCGCTGCGGCAGCTTACCGGGCAGCGTCTTGTCGAGCGCGACTCTCGGGTCGCCCGCGCCGGTCACGCGCATGGCCTGATGCACATAGGCGCGGCCGGAGAGCGGGTCACGGATGCAGCCGCCGATGCAGGTGGCCGCGCCGCCGAAGGGCTCGATCTCGGTAGGATGGTTGTGGGTCTCGTTTTTGAACATCAGCAGCCAGTCCTGCGCCTCACCGTCGACCGTGGCGGTGACGTGGATGGAGCAGGCGTTGATCTCCTCGCTCTCGTCGAGCTCTGGTAGCAGGCCACGCTTTTTGAGGGTCTTTGCGCCGATGGTGGCGATGTCCATGAGGGTCTGGGGGCGCTTGGCTGCCTTTTCCTCGCCGTAGACCTCCACGCGCGCGGCCAGATACCGCTCGTAGGCGGCCTGGATCGCGGGATCGTCGATCTCCACGTTGTCGATGTGGGTGGAGAAGGTGGTGTGACGGCAGTGATCGGACCAGTAAGTGTCCACCACGCGGATCTCGGTGATGGTGGGCTCGCGGCGCTCATCGTCGCGGAAATAGCGCTGCAGGAACGTCAGATCGTCCAGATCCATGGCGAGACCGAGCTCATCACGCAGCGCATCGAGCGCAGCGCTGTCCATCGCGGTGAAGCCTTCCACGGTGCGCACGGTGGTGGGGATGTCATATTCCATGCGCAGCGTCTCCGGCAGCTCCAGAGATGCCTCGCGGCTCTCGACGGGGTTGATGACATACTGCTTGATCGCGGCGATCTCGGCATCTGTCAGCTTGCCCTCGAGCGCATACACGCGCGCGGTGCGCACGAGCGGACGCTCGCCCTGCGACAGGATCTGCACACACTGTGCGGCGGAATCGGCGCGCTGGTCATACTGACCGGGCAGATACTCCACGGCAAACACCGCGTCGCCCTGCGGCAGCGCGTCCGTCACGGTGTCGAGCTGGGGCTCGGACAGCACCGTTTTGACGGTGTAGTCGAACAGCTCCCGGCTGATGCCCTCGAGGTCATAGCGGTTGAACAGGCGCAGCCCCGTCAGGGACTCGATGCCCAGAAATGCCCGCAGATTCTCCAGCAGGGCGCGCGCCTCGTTCGCCAGCGCCGCCTTCTTTTCTACGTATACTCTGTAAACCATGCCTGCGCTCTCTCCCTTCACTGTTCCAGCGCCTTGAGGGCGCGCTGGCCGATGTCATGGCGGTAGAACGCATTGTCAAACTGCACGCTCTGCACCATCGTGTATGCTTTTTCCACGGCGCTCCTGAGATCCTGCGCTGTGGCGGTCACGCCGAGCACGCGCCCGCCGTTGGTCAGCAGCTTGCCGTCGGTCAGCTTTGCGCCCGCCACATAGGTGTGCGCGGCGGTCTCGGCGGGCATCGTGATGGCAAAGCCCTTTTCATAGTGCTCCGGGTAGCCGTCGGACGCCATGATGACGCAGCAGGCGGCGCCGTCGGAGAATTTGACCTCTGTCTCGGCGAGCGTGCCGTTGCGGCAGGCCTGCATGATTGTCAGCAGGTCGCTTTCGAGCAGCGGCAGGACGACCTGTGTCTCGGGGTCGCCGAAGCGGCAGTTGTATTCGATGACCTTCGGGCCGTTCGGTGTCAGCATCAGGCCGAAATACAGGCAGCCGCGGAACGTGCGCCCCTCGGCGTTCATTGCGCGCATGGTGGGCAGAAAGATGGTGTCCATGCATGTATGGGCAATGTCATCCGTGTAATACGGGTTCGGGGCGACGGTGCCCATGCCGCCGGTGTTGAGCCCCTCGTCATGGTCGTGCGCCCGCTTGTGGTCCATCGAGGACACCATGGGCACGACGGTCTTGCCGTCCGTAAAGGCGAGCACGGAGACCTCCGGCCCGGTGAGAAATTCCTCAATGACCACCTGACTGCCGCTGTTGCCGAAGGCACGGTCGAGCATGATGGTCTCGACCGCTGCGACGGCGGCCGCGCGATCCTCCGCGATGAGCACGCCCTTTCCCAGCGCCAGACCGTCCGCCTTGACGACGACGGGCAGGGGGCAGGTCTTGACATAGTCCATGGCGGCACCGGCGTCGGTAAACACCTGATACTCCGCTGTCGGGATGCCGTACTTTTTCATCAGATTCTTGGAAAAGACCTTGCTGCCCTCGATGATGGCGGCTTTCGCCTCCGGACCGAAGCAGGGGATACCGGCGGCCTCCAGCGCGTCCACCGCGCCGAGCACCAGCGGATCGTCCGGCGCGACCACGGCAAAATCAATATCGTGGCTCTTGGCAAAGGCCACCTGTGCGGGGATGTCCTTCGCGCCGATGTCCGCAACGCACACGGCGTCGGCCGCGATGCCGCCGTTTCCGGGCAGGCAGTAGATCGTCTCCACTTCGGGGTTCTCTTTCAGTTTTCTGACGATGGCGTGCTCACGGCCGCCACCGCCGATGACCAGAAGGTTCATGGCGCTCTCCCTCTATCTTCTTAGTATTTTTGTTTGCCGCCGCGCAAATGCCAAGCGGGATCTGTGCGGCGGCAAAAACGGATATGCGTATGATGACTCAGTGGTGGAACAGGCGCGCGCCGGTGAAGGCCAGCACCATGCCATACTTGTCGGCGGTGGCGATGACGTGGTCGTCGCGGATCGAGCCGCCCGGCTCTGCGATGTAGGTCACGCCGGATTTTCTCGCGCGCTCGACATTGTCGCCGAAGGGGAAGAACGCGTCGCTGCCGACGGTGACGCCGGTCTGTGTTGCGATCCATGCCTTCTTTTCCTCGGCGGTCAGTACCTCGGGGCGTACCTTGAAGGTGTTCTGCCACACGCCGTCTGCCAGCACGTCCTCATACTCGTCGGAGGTGTAGACGTCGATGGCGTTGTCGCGGTCGGGACGGCGGATGTCGTCCACAAACTGCAGCGCGAGGACCTTCGGATGCTGGCGCAGATACCAGTTGTCCGCCTTTTGTCCGGCCAGACGCGTGCAGTGGATGCGGCTCTGCTGACCCGCGCCCACGCCGATGGCCTGACCGTCCTTGACGTAGCAGACGGAGTTGGACTGCGTGTACTTGAGCGTGATGAGGGCGACGATCATGTCGATCTTCGCGTTCTCGGGCAGATCCTTGTTCTCCGAGACGATGTTCGTGAGCATGTCCTTATCGATCACGAGGTCGTTGCGTCCCTGCTCGAAGGTGATGCCGAACACGTCCTTGTGCTCCGTTGCGGCGGGCAGATAGTCCGGGTCGATCTGCACGACATTGTAGTTGCCCTTTTTCTTGGTTTTCAGGATCTCCAGCGCCTCGTCGGTGTAGCCCGGGGCGATGATGCCGTCGGACACCTCATCCTTGAGGTAGCTCGCGGTCGCAGCGTCGCAGGTGTCGGACAGTGCCGCCCAGTCACCGTAGGAGCACAGGCGGTCAACGCCGCGCGCGCGGATGTAGGCGCAGGCGATGGGCGTGAGCTCCGCGGCCGGATCAACGAAGTAGATCTTCTTGTCCACCTCGCTCAGCGGCATGCCGACGGCCGCACCGGCGGGGGACACGTGCTTGAAGCTGGCAGCGGCGGGCAGACCGGTGGCGGCCTTGAGCTCCTTGACGAGCTGCCAGGAGTTGAGCGCGTCGAGCAGGTTGATGTAGCCGGGCTTGCCGTTGAGGACAGCGAACGGCAGGTCAGACCCGTCGCGCATAAAGACCCGGGACGGCTTCTGGTTGGGGTTGCAGCCATATTTCAGTTCCAGCGCATTCATATCGTTACGGCCTCCTTAATCGCCCAGGTTTTTGTTGAACAGGCGTACCTCGCCGTTCACGTTCGTGTAAAGGGACACCTTGTTGCCCGCATTGAGTGCCTGCCAGACTTCCTCCGGTGTCGGCACGGTGACTTCCAGCGGCTCGCCGGCGAAGGTCGGCAGGGGACTGCCGTCGCCCTGATAGGTGCTGATGAAGTATCCCTGTCCGGCGTCGACGCCCTCATAGCAGAAAAACTCGCGCAGGCAGCGTCCGTTTTTGCGCTTGAGGATCGAGAGCTCAAACGAGCCGTCGGCGTTGAGGATGGCGGAGATGCGCGGCGTCCAGTTCGGGTCGTCCGGCTCATATTCGCGGGTCATGAGCCCCTTGCGGAAGTCGCCGTACCGGCAGACAGTGTCCGTCTGGTCGCCGTTCGTGACCACGAGCGCATCGCCCATGGTGCGCACAGGGTGGTAGATGATGAGGCTGGGGTCTTCGAGCTTCGCGGGGTCATGCGCCTCGGTGCGGATACCGTCGTCCGTCGTGACGAAGATGCGGTTGCGGCTGTTGGCGCTGCGGCCCATGATGAAATAGTAAACGAGGTCACGGCTGACAAGAATGCCGCGGCCGGGATAGGGATTTTCCCGCAGAAGGGTGAGAAAGTCAAGCATTGCGCTTCTCCTTTACGATTTGTTCCGAGACCAGCTCCGCCGCCTGCGGCAGGAGCTGCCATTCCGCCTGCTCCATGACCCGGCGCTGGAGCGTTTCGGGCGTGTCATCCGGCAGGACCTCCACTGCTTTTTGCAGCAGGATGCGTCCGCCGTCCGGGATCTCATTGACAAAATGCACCGTCGCACCTGTGACCTTCACGCCCGTTCGAAGCGCCGCTTCGTGGACCTTCAGACCGTACATCCCCTTGCCGCAGAACGCGGGGATCAGGGACGGGTGCACGTTCAGGATGCGTGACGGCCAGCGCGCGGTGAAGTCCGCGCTGAGGATGGTCAGGAAACCGGCCAGCACGATCAGATCAATCTCGCACTCCGCCAGCAGCGCCGACAGCGCCGCCTCAAAGGCAGCCTGACCGCCGCACTGCTTTGGCGAGACTGTCTGCGCGCGGATGCCGGCGTTGGCTGCCCGCGTCAGCGCGTAAGCGCCCTCGTTGGACGAGACCACCAGCGTGATCTCACCGTGGGCAAGCGCGCCTGCCGCCTGTGCGTCGAGCAACGCCTGCAGATTTGTGCCGCCGCCGGAGACCAGCACGGCGATCTTCGCTTTGTTCATACTCAGGTCTTCTCCTTTGCCGGCGTGTTGTTTCAGCATAGACAGACTTTTTCCTCGCCGGTGACGATCTCGCCGCAGACGTAGGCGTCGATGCCCTCGGCCTTGAGTGCGCCGAGCGCCGCCTCGGCGGTCTCGGGGCTGACGACCACGATCATGCCCACGCCCATGTTGAAGGTGTTGAACATATCGTGCTCGTCGATGCCGCCCTTGGCCTGCAGCAGACCGAAGACGGCGGGCGTGCGGATCGCGGCCTTGTCGATGCGGGCGCACAGCCCATCGGGGATGCAGCGCGGGACGTTTTCGTAGAAGCCGCCGCCGGTGATGTGGCTCACGCCGCGCACGTCGGCAGCGTCGATGCAGCGCAGCACAGGCTTGACGTAGATCACGGTCGGGCGCAGCAGCGCCTCGCCCAGCGTCTCGCCAAGCTCGTCATAGTAGCGGTTGAGATCGGTGTTCTCCACGTCGAACACCTTGCGCACGAGCGAATAGCCGTTGGAGTGGAAGCCGGACGAGGGCAGTGCCAGCACCATGTCGCCAGCTGCCATGCGGCCGGAGTCGATGACCTTCGGCTTGTCCACGAGACCGACGGTGAAGCCGGCCAGATCGTAGTCGTCGGCCGCCATCATGCCGGGGTGCTCGGCTGTCTCACCGCCGATGAGGGCGCAGCCGGCCTGCACGCAGCCCTCGGCGACGCCGGAGACGATGGACGCGACCTTTTCGGGCACGTTCTTGCCGATGGCGATGTAGTCAAGGAAAAATAGGGGCTTTGCGCCGCAGCAGATCACGTCGTTGACGCACATGGCCACGCAGTCGATGCCGATGGTGTCGTGCTTGCCCATGAGCTCGGCCAGACGCAGCTTCGTGCCGACGCCGTCCGTGCCCGAGACGAGCACAGGCTCGCTCATGCCGGTGACATCGGGGGCGAACAGGCCGCCGAAGCCGCCGATATCCGACACCACGCCGGGGATGCGGGTGCGCTTGACGTCATCACGCATGAGCCTGACGCCTTCGTAACCGGCCGTGATGTCCACACCGGCTGCCGCGTAAGCGGCGGATCGAGAGTTTTCCATGTCGATTATTCCTTTCCGTTCCAGCAGTACGTGCAGATCTTGTCCCGGTCGATGCCGATGGCCTCCAGCACACCGTCAAGAGATTGGTATCCGAGAGAGTCAAAACCGAATTTTTCGCAGATGGAGCTCAGCAGGCACTTTCCGCGCTCGGTAGAGGCGTCGGCGTATTCGTCGAGATGCTTCTGCCCCTCGTCGCCCTCGAGCTCCTGCACCACGCGCCGTGCCAGCAGCTCCATGTCGGAATTGCCGCGCGAGAAGTTCAGATACTTGCAGCTGTACATGATGGGCGGGCAGGCAGAGCGCATGTGCACCTCTTTCGCGCCCGACTCGTAGAGGAAATCCACCGTCTCACGCAGCTGCGTGCCGCGCACGATGGAGTCGTCCACGAACAGCAGCTTTTTCCCCTCGATGAGCTCGGACACGGGGATCTGCTTCATCTTGGCCACCTGATTGCGCACCTCCTGATTGTCCGGGGTGAACGAGCGCGGCCATGTGGGCGTGTACTTGACAAAGGGCCTGGCAAAGGGCTTGCCGCTGCGGTTGGCGTAACCGATGGCGTGCGGCACGCCGGAATCCGGCACGCCCGCGACGTAGTCCACATCGGGCAGGCGGCCCTGCGCGAGCTCCTGCCGCGCCATGATGTCGCCGTTGTGATAGCGCATGACCTCGACGTTCACGCCTTCGTAATTCGAGTTGGGGTATCCGTAGTACGTCCAGAGGAAGCCGCAGATTTTCATCTCCTCGCCCGCGGGCGAGACAGTCTCGTAGCCGTTTCGCGTCAGCGCCACGATCTCGCGCGGGCCGAGCTCGTAGGCATCCTCATAGCCGAGCTTGTGATAGGCGAACGATTCAAACGAGACGCACAGGCTGCCGTCCGGATGCTTGCCGACCAGAACGGGCAGCCGTCCCAGCTTGTCGCGGGCGGCCAGAATGCCGTCCGGCGTCATCAGCAGGATCGTGATGGAGCCGCGGATCATCTCCTGCGCGTACAAAATGCCCTCCACGAGGTTTTCCTTCATGTTGATGAGGGCGGCGACCAGCTCCGAGACGTTGACCTTACCGCTGCTCTGCGCCATGAACTGGTGTCCGTGGTCGGAGAAGTAGGTGTCGATCAGCTCGTCGATGTTGTTGATGATGCCGACGGTGCAGATGGCGTACAGACCGAGGTGCGAGCGCACGAGCAGCGGCTGCGGGTCCGTGTCGCTGATGCAGCCGATGCCGACGTAGCCCTTGAACTCGTGCAGGTTGGTCTCAAACTTCGTGCGGAAGGGCGTGTTTTCAATGTTGTGGATCTCACGCACAAACCCGTTTTCGCGCCCGTAGACCACCATTCCGCCCCGGCGTGTACCGAGGTGGGAGTGGTAGTCCGTGCCGAAAAACACATCCAGTCCCACCTCACGGTGGGAAAACGCTCCGAAATATCCGCCCATTACGCGAAAAACAGCTCGGAGAGCGTCATGGGATCCACGTACTGGCCGTCCTTATAGACGCGCATATTGCCGCTGGCGACCTCGTCGATGAGCATGACGCTGCCGTCGGGCGCGTAGCCGAACTCAAACTTGATGTCATAGAGCTCCATGCCCTTTTCCCTCAGGTCGTCGGCGACGATCTTGGTGATCTGCTGGGTCTGCGCCTTCAGATCCTCGTACTGCGCGTCGCTCATCACGCCCAGCGCGACCAGCGCGTCCTTGGTGATCAGCGGATCGCCCTTGGCATCGTCCTTCAGGGTCGTCTCGACATAGTAGGGCAGGTCAGCGCCGGACTCGATGAGGTCACCGTAGCGGCGGATGAACGAGCCGACGGCCTTGCGGCGGCAGATGACCTCCAGACCGTGACCAAAGACCTTGGCAGGGAGGACTTCCATGGTGGTGTTGCTCAGGTCGGCACTGACATAGTGGGTCTTGATGCCGGCGGCATTGATCTTCTCGAAGAAGTAGATGCTCATGCGCAGGTTCACATCGCCCACACCGTCGATGGTCAGGCCCACGGCGTTCTCGCCGGGATCGAACACGCCATCCTTACCGGTGCAGTCGTCCTTGAACTTGAGCAGGAAGTTGCCGTTTTCCAGCGCGTAGACATTTTTGGTTTTGCCTGTATAAACGAGTTCCATGATGATACCTCCAAAATAATGGTTGATCGGGTTCGTGTGGATCTTTATCTATTCAAAAGGAGTGTTCTGCCGCGTTGCCGCTCAGCAGGACAGCTCCGCCTGAAGCCTGGCTTCCTTCGCGGCGATCTGCTGCGCCATCTCGACACGCTGCGCGTCGAGCTTTTCGGCCAGCGTCTCGTCACTGACGGCGAGGATCTGCGCCGCGAGCACGGCGGCGTTTTTCGCGCCGTTGATGGCCACGGTCGCAACCGGGATGCCGCTGGGCATCTGCACGGTAGACAGCAGGGCGTCCAGCCCGTCGACCGCGCCGCCCTTCATGGGGATGCCGATGACCGGCAGGGTGGAGTTGCCGGCGAATGCGCCTGCGAGGTGCGCTGCCATCCCGGCTGCGCAGATGAGCACGCCGAAGCCGTTGGCGCGGGCGTTTTTGGCGAAGTCCGCCGCAGCGACCGGGGAGCGGTGCGCGCTGAGGATGTGCGCCTCGTAGGGGATGCCAAAGGCGTCGAGCTGCTGACAGGCCGCCTTGACGACCGGCCAATCAGAGTCGCTGCCCATAATGACTGCTGCTTTTTTCATGAGATCCTCCTTAAAAAGATGAAATGAAAATAAAAAAAGGGTAAACCCGTTGCCCATGGAGTCCCATGGTCACAGGTTTGCCCAGACGGTCGACAGTTCGTATTACAGCAGGCTCCCATGTGGTGTGCTCCACGTTCCGTCAGTTGCCTGTGCTTTCAATGTGTTCATTATCTCAGACGCGACAGGAAAAGTCAATTCCCGACGCAGCATTTTCCATGGGAGCACGGCACAAAAATTCCGACCGATCGCGGTATTTTTTCGCTGATATGTGAAAAAGTACCGCTTCGCGGCGCTCGCTCGCACACTTGTCCGGCGCGAGCGCACAGCAGTGGGCGCCTTGTGCAGTTTTTGGTCGAGCCATGCACTGCATCCCCGCCGGGGTCGGCGCGGAGACGGGCGCGTACAATGGTTTTGTAAAATTCAAAATGTATCGCATATTTTTTGCCGAAGAAGTTGATTTCTTACAGAAACGTGCTATAATTTAACTGGTGTTGTCTACCAACCCCCCCCGTGGGTAATCAACACGGTGTTCAGTTTCCGGCGGCGTGGAATGTGCCTGCTTCGGACGCCGTGGGTAGAGCTGAGAAGAGAAAGAGATGGGGCGAGAGTGATGGAGACTGTGGTTTCCTATCCGGGCGTGAAAAATTGCACCGCGCAGCGCGCGATGTATATAGAGCGGCCGCGTGTCGCCGAAAAGCGGGCGTATCTTGCGCTCAAGCGCGCGTTCGACATTTCCGGTGCGCTGGTGGGCTTGGCTGTGCTGGCACTGCCGATGTCGGTCATCGCGCTGATCATCGCACTCGACTCGCCGGGCGATCCGATTTTCAAGCAGGAGCGTCTGGGCAAGGACGGCAAGCCGTTTACTATGTATAAGTTTCGCTCCATGTGCCAAGACGCCGAGCGGGACGGACCGCGCTGGGCGGACGCGGATGATGGACGCTGTACGCGCTTTGGTGCGTTTTTGCGCCGGACGCGGCTGGATGAGCTGCCGCAGATCTGGAACATCCTCAAGGGCGACATGAGCTTTGTCGGTCCGAGGCCGGAGCGCGCGTGTTTTTACAGGCTGTTTGAGGAATACATCGTCGGCTTTTCCAACCGTCTGGCCGTGACGCCCGGATTGACCGGCTATGCGCAGGTCAACGGCGGCTACGACCTCAAGCCGGAGGAAAAGATCGTGTACGACATGGAGTACATCGAACACAGGTCGGTTTGGATGGATCTGCTCTGTATTCTGAAAACGATCCGCGTGGTTTTTTGCGGAGACGGCGCGCGATGAAGAAAATACATTTGGAGGACGACCCACTGTATGAATGAAAGTCAAAGAACGCATAGACCTGCCGGTGGCACGGAACTGTCGCTGTGGGACGTTGCGAAGATCCTGCTGTCCAAGCTCCACTGGGTGCTGCTGGCGGGCATTGTTGCGGCTGCGCTGGTTTACATGGCGATCAGCGTGTTTGTCACGCCGACCTATGAGTCCCGCGTGAGCTTTTACGTTTACAACAGTACGAATAATACCGCGCAAGGAACGATCAACAACAGCGACCTGCAGGCTGCGGAGAGCCTTGCTACAACCTATTCCAAGATCCTGGAGAGCAATTCCGTCCTGGATTCCGTCCTGACGGATATCCGTGGGGAGACGGCACTGTCGAGAAAAGAACTCAATCGCATGGTGAAGGTCTCCGTCATTTCGGACACGCAGCTGCTGGAGGTGGTGGTGACTTCTACCGACCCAAAGCTTGCTTGCCGGATCGCGGGCGCATTTGCGAAGGTCGCGCCGACAGAGATCATCCGCATCACCAAGGCAGGCGGCGTGGAGGTCGTCGACCAGCCGGAGGTCGCGTCGGAAAAGACTGCGCCGAGAACCGTGTTTGACAGTGCGATCGGCTTTGTGATTGGCGTGATCGTGATCTCGGTCATTCTTGTGCTGCGTATGCTGGCGGATACAACGATCTACCTGCCGGAGGATATTGAATGCGCGGCGAATGTGACGATCCTCGGCATGATACCGGAGATCAACATCACAAATGACGCCTGTGCGGAGTGGGCGCTGACGGAAGGAGGTGCGGTGCTTTACCATGAAAAAGAAAAATGTTCGGAAAACAACGAGGGAAACGGTTCGGGCAAACCGGAAGCGTTTGCTGACCAATGAGTCGCCGTTTGCGATCAAGGAGGCCTATGTAAAGCTGCGCACCAGCCTGTTGTTTTGCATGACGGCGGATAAGGAGCGCCCCTGCTCGACCTTTGCCATCACGAGCGCAAAGCCCTCAGAGGGCAAGAGCCTCACGGCGGCGAACATCGCCATCAGCTACGCCATGCTCGGCAAGCGCGTGCTGCTTGTCGATGCGGATATGCGCAAGCCGACGCAGCGGCGTCTGTGGAAAGTGCGAAGCACTGCCGGCCTGTGTGACTTTTTGGCGAAGATCAGCCGGCTCGAGCTTGTGAAGGTGACGGATCTGCCGCTGTGGATCGTCTGCACCGGTACGATCCCGCCCAACCCGTCCGAGCTGCTCTCGTCCGAGCGGATGAGACGCTTCGTGGCGGAGAGTGCCAAGACCTACGATTATGTGATCATCGACACGCCGCCGATCAACACGGTGGCGGATGCGCAGATCATTTCCACCTATGTGGACGGTGTGGTGCTCGTGACGAAATCCGGTGTGACGACCACGGACGAGCTCAGCGACGCCAAGGACGCCGTGCTGCGCGCAGGCGGGAACCTGTGCGGCGTGGTGCTCAACGACATGAATATGAAGTCCGGAAAATACGCCTATAAGTATAAGTACAAATACGGCGGCAAGTACGGATATAAGTATTCGTATTCCGATCCCTATGAAGCGCAGTAACGGCGGGATCGACCTGTCGCTGGACTATCATGCACACGTTCTGCCCGGCTGTGACCATGGGAGCGACAGGCTTGAGACGTCTTTGCGGCAGCTGGATATGGCAGCTGCGGCCGGCATCCGAACGGTCTGCGCGACGCCGCACTTTTACCCGCACAAGGAATCGGCGGAATCCTTCCTGCGCCGCAGGGAGGAGTGCGCGCAGCTGCTGCGTGCGCATCTGCCGGAACAAGCGCCGCAGATTTGCCTCGGTGCGGAGGTGCTCATCTGCGACGGGATGGAGCGGCTTGAGGGCCTGCACCGTCTGTGCCGCGAGGGCACGAATGAGCTGCTGCTCGAAATGCCGTTTTATGCGTGGCCGGAGTCTATCTGGGACACGCTGTATCAGCTGCTGGATCTGCAGGATATACAAATTATCCTCGCACACGCCGAGCGCTATCCGGCTGCGGACATTGAGCAGCTGGCGCGCGACGGTGTGCCGCTGCAGCTCAATGCCGCGTGCCTGACAAAGCCGCTGCACCGCAAGCGCTATCTCACCTGGATCGAAGGCGGCTGCGTGCGCTATCTCGGCAGCGACATCCATATGCTCGGCAGCGGCTATCAGGATTGGGAGAAATGTGCAAGGCTGCTGGAAAAGAGAGTGCCATGAAACAAGATACTCTGACCGGTGCGGCCGACAAGCAGCCGCTGGTTTCCGTGATCATGCCCGCATACAATGCTGAGAAATACATCGGGGAAGCCATTGCTTCCGTGTGCGCCCAGACGTATAAAAACTGGAATCTGCTGATCCTCGATGACGGTTCTGCTGACCGCACAGTAGAGATCGCAGAGAGCTATGCACAACAGGATGCACGCATTCAGGTCTTGTGCAATCCGCAGAACATGGGTGTTGCACGCACAAGAAACCGAGGCTTTGATCTCGCGCAGGGGGAATGGATCGCGCTGCTTGACAGTGATGATAGGTGGCGTGCGCAGAAGCTGGAAAAACAGCTTGCCGTGGCGAGGAGTTCGGATGCGGATATTGTCTATTGTTCGTATGCGATGATAGATGAAAACGGCTGCCATTTGTCGGATTTCATCGTTCCGGAAACGACGTCCTATCATGCCATGCTCGAGGAAAGTGTGCTCAGCTGTTCCACTGTGCTGATTCGGCGGGATGCTTTACGTGACCATCGTTTTTGTGCGCAGTATTATCACGAGGACTATGCGCTCTGGCTGGAGCTGATGCGTTCCGGCTTCCGGACCTTGGCGAGTAGAGAAACTTTGGCGGACTACCGTGTTGCGAAGGGCTCTCGTTCGAGCGATAAGCTCAAATCTGCCAGATACCGTTGGCGGATCTACCGGGATGTTGAGCGGCTCTCGCTGCCACGATCCGCTTGCGCGTTTTTTTCTTATGCACTCCATGGCGTACGTAAGCACGGGAGAATCTAACCATGGAAGAAGTGAAGGTTATGACTGCGCATCAGGCGCTCCTGCTGGAGATGCTCAAGGACTTTGACGCTGTGTGCCGCAGGCACCACATATCCTATCAGCTCTTCGCCGGAACGGCGTTGGGCGCCGTCCGTCACCACGGCTTCATCCCGTGGGACGACGATGTGGATGTGATCCTCGTGCGCAGCGAATATGACCGCTTGCTTACGGAGGCGGCGGGGGACTTTGATCCTGAGCGCTACTATGTGCAGCGGGAAAACAGCGCGCACTGGCCCATGCAGTTTTCCAAGCTGCGCAGAAACCACACGGCCTGCATCGAAAAATATCATCCGAAAGACCCGCTTGTCCATCAGGGTGTCTACATAGACATTTTTCCGTGCGACAATCTTTCGGATCTGCCGCTGATGCGGCGGCTGCAATTTGCGGCGTCCAAGGCGATCATTGCAAAGGCGCTCTATGCGCGCGGCTATGAGACGGACAGCGCGGCGAAAAAAGTGTTCATGCAGCTTTGCCGCCTGCTGCCGCGCCGGGCGTTGGAAACGCTCTGTATACGCAGAGGAGACGACCGGACCGCACTGCTGCATTCGTTTCTGGCGGCCGGAAAACGGTATGAAAAAAATCTGCTCCCGCGTGAGTGGCTGACAGAGTCGGTCGAGCTCCCGTTTGAGGATGGCGTGTTTCCGGTCACGGCGCATTATGACGCGCTGCTGACGCAGCTGTACGGCAACTGGCGTGCGCTTCCGTCTCCGTCGGAGCGCAGGTGTAAGGAGCACGCGGCAATCATCGATCTCGAGCGCTCCTACACGCATTATCTTGCCGCACAGCAGGCAATGCGTATTGATGTCTACACGCGGAGCATCCGCTGACTGCCGGAGGAATGTATGGATAGAGTAGAGGTTGTCTGCGTCACCATGGGGCAGAAGGACTTGACGATCGCGGATAAAATGCACATTACCGGCGATGCCGTGTTTGGAAATCAGGCCGACGGATACCGCAAAGAGACACAGTTAAGCGCTGGGCGCACGTTGCGCATGATTACCACGGACACGCGGGGCGTCGGCGTCAACCGCAACATTGCGCTGCTGCACGCTGCCGGAGATATCCTGCTTTTTGCCGACGATGATATCTGCTATGCCGACGGTTATGCCGATGGTGTGCGCCACGCCTATGCGCAGCATCCGGATGCGGATATGATCCTTTTTTCCCTGGACATTACGCAGGGCGGGCGTGTGATCCGCCAGGTCAAAAACCGCGATGGTCGTCTGCGTTTTCATCGCGCTCTGCGGTATGGGACGTGCGTTTGCTCTATCCGCCGTGACAGCCAGCGCCGTGCGAACATTTGGTTTTCCACGATCTTCGGCGGCGGCACGAACTATGCCCACGGGGAGGACACACTGTTTTTGTGTGACGCGTTTCGTCGAGGGCTTCGAGTGTATACGAGCAGCTTCTGTCTGGGTACCTGTGCCAAGGACGCGTCCACCTGTTTTCACGGCTTTGATGAAAAGTATTTTTACGATCAGGGCGTTTTGTATCGGGCGGCATTCGGTGCGGCTGCAGTGCCGCTGTGCCTGCGCTTTTGCCTGAAGCGGTACGGTGCATACCGGGAAGAGATGACCTTTTCCCAAGCTTTGCGGGCAATGCGCCGGGGTACCAGGGAAACGCCAAGAGAAAGAAACCCATAACGTTTCTGATGTTTTGGTTCGATCGATTCAAATGCAAAGGGGGGGAACCGTTTGAAACAAGAAAATCAACCGGTCAAAAAAGCATCTGGTGGTGGTGTAAAACCGCTGCCGATCGTGATCACAGTGATCGCTGTGATCGCGCTTGCCGTTCTCGTTGTGGTGCTGGTTCGCGGCCATAAGCCTGCGGACACGCTCACACCGCTGCAGAGCGCAGAGCCAATACCCGTATCCGCGGATGCAAAGCTGTCCACTCCGGTCGGAGAGCTTGTGCTGCCGCAGGAGTTGGCAGCGGTCTGCCGGATTGAGGATGTCTCTGCGGATGGGCAGTATGCCGTGCGCGTATCTGCACCGGTTGGAACGGATGACGTGCTGCTGTTTGTGCTGTCCGTCGGCGAAAACGGGAGCGGTTATGCTCTTGGCAGTGCACCGGATGCATCCGGTGCGCAGACGGCCATCTGGCTGGATATCCACGAGATCCCGAAAGACGCTGCGTGGACGGCGGACGAATACGCTCATATCAATGCACTGCAGAGTTTCGTCAATGATCTCATCGAGCAGATCAACCATCTGGAAGGCTTTCAGGGAGGTGCGGGATGACTATCCCAAAGTTAAAGCGCAGACTCGGTGCTTTGCTGTATCATACGGTTGCGAAGCACTTACCGCCTTCCTATAGCAGCTTAAAGCTTGGCCAGACGGCTTTACGCCGGTTTTGCGGAAGATGGATGCTGGCCGATTGTGGAAAACGGGTAAATATTGAGAAAAATGCTACCTTTTCTGCAAAAGTGACTCTTGGTGACGATTCCGGAATCGGCATCAATGCCAAAATTTATGGTACTTGTCACATTGGCCGCTGTGTGATGATGGGGACGGATGTCACGATTATCACAAGAAATCACTGTTTTGAGCGGACGGATGTTCCTATGATGGAACAGGGGTTTGAAGCCGAGTTGCCTGTCTGTATCGGAGACGATGTTTGGATCGGAGACCGTGTTTTGATTTTGCCGGGCGTACACATCGGAAATGGCTGCATCATTGCGGCGGGCGCGGTCGTGACAAAGGATGTCCCGGACTATGCGATCGCTGCAGGAGTGCCTGCTCAGGTGATCCGTATGCGTAAGCAATGCGGCGTCGAGGTGCAATAGAAGAAATGAGGTGAGTACCATCGAAGTTTCCTTGTGGATCCTGCTCGGCATCGGGTTTGCCGGCAGCGCCGCATGGCTTGTTCTCATGCGGGATCGGCTGAACATGGCATGGTATGCGGCGATCCCTTTGGCGATTTTTCATACCATTTTCGGCGTGCTGACGGTGAAGGCATTCGCCTTTCTTGAAACCGGATTTGACAAAGCCACCCTCGGCAACATGAGCCTGTTTGGCGGAGTGTTCTTTATGCCGGTGGCTTACTGGCTCGGTGCAAAGCTTTTCAAGCGGCCGATGAAAGAGACCTTTGATGTCTTTACGCCTTGCATGATCTTTACAGTCATGTGCGCCCGCATCAACTGCATCCTTTCCGGGTGCTGCACCGGCCTGATCATACCAGGAACGCAGCTGCGCTGTCCAACAAGGGAGCTGGAGCTGGTGTATTACATCGTGATGCTGATCCTGCTCATTCCCCGCGTGAAAAAGGATGAAAACCCCGGCACCTGTTACCCACTCTACATGGCAAGCTATGGTGCGTTCCGGTTTGTTATCGAGTTCTTTCGGACATCGAGCTCGGGGATGCTGTTTCATCTGTCCCATATCTGGGCCGCGCTTGCGTTTGCGGCAGGACTCAGTGTTTACATAGAGGTCAATAATAGAAATCACAGAGTGAAGAAAGGAAAGAAGGTAGGAAGAAAATGAAAAATATGTATCGGTGCTTCCTTTCCCTTGTGCTGTGCATGTGCATGGTGTTCGTGTTGCTTCCCAACATCGCCATGCCTGCGTATGCGGCGAACAGCGGCACCGTTATCGGGCTGGCTGACGAGAGCATCGGCCTGAGCTTCTCCGGCGACGCGGACAACGCGTGGAGCGCCAGCAGCACGCAGATTATCGGTAAGGCTCGGTCTACGTCTGGGTCAGGCTGCGGCGGTGGCAGTAACTATCGTTCTACGCTGACCATCACCAACAAGAAGACCACAAAGGCGACGCTGTCCTTTGACTATACCGTCGTGGTAAGCGAAGGTACGATTCTGGTGAACAACACCACGACCACCGCAAACGGCAGCTTCAGCATGGAGCTTGCAGCCGGCGGCACCGTTGAGGTGGAGATCGAATCCGGCAGCACCAGCGCCGACACCCAGATCACTATGACCAACGTGAAGCTGGTGGCCGATGTGAGCGCCACCGTGACCTTCCAGCCCGCCGAGAACGGCTCCTATACCGTGGACGGGCGGAATATCACCGAGGTGTACACCCACACCCAGAGCTCCATGACCGCCTATCAGGTGGAGGCGACCCCGGCGGAGGGCTACCGCTTCAAGGGGTGGTACGATGTGGCCAGCGGAAAGTGCATCAGCACCGATGCCAAGACCGCCCTGAACTTTGACAGTAACTGTACCATCACGGCGCAATTCGTCAGCAAGGAGCTGGCGCTCTTTGAAACCGGCGGTCAGGTGTTTGACGACCTGAACGACGCGATCGCGGAGGCGCAGAAGAACCTGCCCGCTATCATCACACTCGCCGAGAGCGGTAAGATCACGGGGAACTACATCATCCCCAGCAAGGTCACCCTGCTGATCCCCTTCGATGAGGCCAAGACCTGCTATACCAGTACCCCGACCGCCATCACCTCTACCCCGACCGCTAAGCCCTTCCGGACGCTGACCATGGCGGCGGGCAGCTCCCTCACCCTTGCAAACGGGGCGGCCATCAGCATCGGCGGTCAGTATTATGCCGCCTCAGGCGGCGCTTCTGGCAAGATGGTCGGGCCCTATGGCTACATCAAAATGGAGTCCGGCAGCGCCATCGACGTGCAGTCCGGCGCAAGCCTGTACGCATGGGGCTTCATCTCCGGCAGCGGCTCTGTCACCGTACAGTCCGGCGGCTCTGTCTACGAGTGGTACCAGATTCTGGACTTCCGTGGCGGCACCGCATCTTCCAATATGGGCCATGAGGTGTTCCCCTTTAGCCAGTACGCCGTGCAGAATGTGGAGGTACCCCTGACCCTGCACGCCGGCGCCAGCGAGACGGTGTATACTGCGGCATACGCTATGCGGAAAATCAACCCAACCTCCATTCCTTTTATCGGCGACAAGGGTATGTTTAAGCTGACCTCCGGCAGTCTAACCAAGGCGTATGACGGTGCCACCGACCGTATCATCTACACCATCGACGGAGTTGCGGAGGTTAACAGTCTGAACCTAAAGCTGGCAGGCATGAAAGTCAGCTCCAGCAGCTATGTCCTGCCGCTGACCAACAACATGACCATCAATTTGACCACCGGCAGCAAGCTGTCCATCAACCAGACGGCGTCGCTGCTGCCGGGGGTGCAGGCCAACATCGCACAAGGCGCTGAAATGATTATTTCCAGCGGCAAGAGCATCTACATCTATGACCGTGACGAGTGGGTCGCCCAAAACTTTGTTACCGGAGGCAAGTTCAAAGCGGTGCCATATGCCCCCGGAAAGCATTATAACCGCACAGAAGAAAACCTTATCGATGTGAAGGTGGACGTCAACGGTACGCTGACCGCTATCGGCGGCATCTACACCACCGCAGGCGGCGCAGACATCTGCTCCAGCGCCGGTACCGGCATCTACAACCAGCAGGGTACCCCCGGCGCGGAGACCAAGACGTATCAGTACACGCAGAGCGATTCCGACGTGACGGCACATGAGATCCCCATCACCCCCGCAAGGCTTCACAACGCCGACGGCTCCTACACCGAGACGCAGGCGGCCAAGGCCGGCGATACCATTAACTATGTCAACGGCGTCTGGGGCGGAAAGCCTTGCACGCATGAGAATACGGAGCTTCGTGGTGCGAAGGAGGCTACCTGCACCGAGCCCGGCTACACCGGCGACACCTGCTGCAAGGATTGTAACGAAAAGATCGCAGACGGCGAGGTCATTCCCGCGCTTGGCCACGATTGGAACGATGGTGTGATCACGACTGCTCCGACTTGTGAAAACGCCGGTGTCAAGACGATTACCTGCACGCGCTGCAAGGAGACCAAAACAGAGGCCGTCAACGCGACCGGCCACACGCTTGTTCAGATCCCCGAAAAACCGGCCACCTGCACCGAGCCCGGCCATAAGGCCGGCACGAAGTGCTCTGTTTGCGGTGCGATCCTCTCCGGCTTGGAAGAAATCCCCGCCAAGGGGCACGCCGTGGTCATTGACCCCGCAGTCGAGCCCACCTGCACGAAGACCGGTCTGACGGAGGGCAAGCACTGCTCTGTCTGCAACGAGGTCATCGTTGCGCAGGTGGTCATTCCCGCAAAGGGGCACACCGAGGTCGTTGACCCGGCAGTCGAGCCGACCTGCACCGAGCCCGGTAAGACGGAGGGCGAGCACTGCTCCGTCTGCAACGAGGTACTCGTTGCGCAGGAGGTCATCCCTGCCATCGGCCACAAGCCGGTTATCCGTGATGCTAAGGATGCTACCCTCGCAGAGGACGGCTATACCGGTGATACTTACTGCAGTGTTTGCAATGAGCTTCTGAAAAAGGGCGAAGTCATTCCCAAATCCGGCGCTATGATCACTTGGGTCGTTAACGGTACGCAAACCACTCAAGTGTATGAGAAGGGGAAAACACCGACCTTCCCGGGCACGCCCGAAAAACCCGAAACTGCGCGTTATCGCTATGTGTTTGCCGGTTGGGATCAGGAGATCGTTCCCGTTACTTCCGATGCGACATATACTGCACAGTTTACCCAGGTTGGCAAAAACGGTCTGTGCGTCGAGGGAGCGGATACCTACTGGATCGCCAACGGCGAGAATGTTGCATTCCCCGGTCTGATCCGCATCAATGTCGGCAGCGAGGCACAGCCGCATTATCACTATTACTACTTTGGCGAAGACGGTAAGGCGGTAAAAAACGGCAACTATAAGGTGGACAAGAATAACGGCCTGCCGCTGCCGGCTTACCAGTATTGCTTTGATGCCGATGGCGTCATCATTCATGACGACGATACATCCAAAAACGGCATTTGCTCGGGTGATGGATCGAAGTACTACTATGTTGACGGCGTGAAGGTTGGCGAAGGACTGATCTGTGTCGATGGCACCTTCTACTATGCGCGCACATCCAACGGCGAAATCGTTCGTGACCGCGATTACTGGATCTCAAAGACGAATGGTTATCCGATCGAGGCGCGGACTTATCATTTCGATGCCGACGGCAAGATGGTGATCGACGGATTCGTGGACATCGAAGGCGGCACATATTACTTCGTCAAGGGTGAGTGTGCGAAGGGCTTCACCAGGATCGGTGAGGACTACTACTTCTTCAACGCCGGCAGCGGCATGATGTACAAGGACGCCACCATGTGGGTGCCTGCCAACGATTACGGCATTGAGCCGGGGATGTACTACTTCGGCGCAGACGGCAAGATGTTCGTTCCCAACGTGGAGACCGGCGTCAGGAAGATCGTTGCCGACAACGGCAAGCTGTACTTCACCATCGACGGCGCGAAGATGGCCAATGGTCTGTATGAGCTGGACGGTGCGTACTACTTTGCGTGGTACGATGGTGCGCTCGTGACCAATGGCTCTGCATATGTGGAGACGAGCCTGCTCAGCGGCAACGGCTGGTACGGCTTTGGCGCGGACGGCAGGCTCATCATGACCGGCTTCGTGACCGGCGACGGAAAGACCTACTACTACGCCGGCGGCGTGCGCGCGAAGGGCTTGACGAAGATCGGTGAGGACTACTACTTCTTCAACGCCGGCAGCGGCATGATGTACAAGGACGCCACCATGTGGGTGCCTGCCAACAGCTACGGCGTTGAGCCCGGAATGCATTACTTTGATGCAGAGGGCAAGATGTTTGTCCCCGACACGGTCAATGGCAAACGGGCAATCATTACCGAGAACGGCAAGCTGTACTTCACCATCGACGACGTGAAGATGGCCAACGGCCTGTATGAGCTGGACGGTGCGTATTACTTCGCGTGGTACGACGGTACGCTCGTGACCAATGGCTCTGCTTATGTGGAGACGAGCCTGCTCAGCGGCAACGGCTGGTACGGCTTCGGCGCGGACGGCAAGCTCATCATGACCGGCTTCGTGACCGGCAGCGGAAAGACCTACTACTACGCCGACGGCGTGCGTGCCAAGGGCTTGACGAAGATCGGCGAGGATTACTACTTCTTCAATGCCGGCAGCGGCATGATGTACAAGGACGCAAATATGTGGGTCCCCGCCAATGATTACGGTGTCGAGCCCGGAATGCATTCCTTTGGTGCAGACGGTAAGATGGCGCAGACCGCCGGTTGATCCATTCTGCAAGTATCTGCCCACGGCTCCTGCCTTTTGCAGAGCTGTGGGTGGATACTTGAATATAGAAAGAACGAAAGGCACATCCATTCTTGGAGGAAAGGGAGGACTATGAAGAAACTAAAGTCACGGTTGCTGTCGATCCTTATGGCGACAGTCATGCTCTTCGGGCTGCTTCCGCTTGCCGCTTTTGCGGACAACAATGGAGCAGCGGGTATGCAGTACAGTGATTTTCTCGCATCCCTGACTGTTTTGGAGGAATATGCTGACGCGTATGCGCGTGAGCATTCCGGAGAAGATGCGACGGCACTTGTCATCAATTACATCCGCACCGGCGTGGAAAAGTATACATCCGGTGCATGGACGGCGTTCTGCGGGCCGGAGAATACGAACTTTTCGGGCTATGTCGCCGAACAGGATACTGCCAATTCTACAACTGCGGGTAGTTTGCGCAGCCTGAATGAATTTGAGCTTCCCAACGGGGATGCGGTCGATTTTGCGCATATGTTTGGTGCGATGGACATGGCCTATCACACTGGCAACCAGAGTACCGCTGACCTCGGCAGCTGGGCCGGTGACATCTGTGACCTGCTCCAGCTTACGACCAATGCCGGTGTGACCGGTACGGTCGAGGAGATGGCAGAAGAGATCCGCACGAACAACGACAAGTATTTTCTCCATGATGTACCGGATGTACATTCGTTCGGCATCCTGGATTTGTACGGCGATTTGGATGCCTTTTATATCCTTAAGAAAATCGGAAACGGCGCGACGATCAGCACGGTCATGAAAAACTATTTCACCACCAACCTGACGGATACTGTGCGCGCAAAATTCTTCCTTGATAACCGATTTGCCGGCGCTGCGACGAAGGATGATATCCGTGCTTGCGTTTACGATACCTACTACGGAAACGAAGGCATTCGTACACTCGAGGGCAGCTATCTGCCGGATGGTGTCAATGCTGACCTTCGCCGTGCTTGCTGCTATGCGTTTGCCGACTATCTTTATGAGACAGCAAAGGCACAGATCGAGAATGATTACTACAAAGTTTTTTCCAGCCATACCTCTACGCTTGCTCCCGGTGTGAAGCAAGAGATCAAGATGGCGGTGACGCGGGACGATAAGCAGATCGTTTACTATCTTGCAACGGCTGACATTACGCGCAGCGACGTTAGCGTTCACGCAAACTATAATGATAACGACGGCTCCGTCTGGAAAATGGCGCGCCTGTCGGATCAGATGAAGGCGGCTGAGAAAAAGCACTCCGATCCGGATGATACCCAGCACTACGTTCCAAATTACAGCGCCGTGGCCGGCATCAATGCAGACTTCTATAACATGAGCAACGGAGCGCCCTCCGGTGCTTTGGTGATGGAGGGAGTGGAGTATCACGGCGCCGGCAATGCCAACTTCTTTGCCGTTCTCAAGGATGGAACGCCCATCATCGGCAGCAGTGCGGAATGGAATGCACACAAGGGCGAGATCCAGGAGGCTGTTGGCGGCTCCATCTGGCTTGTCCGCGACGGGAAAGTCGTTGTAAATGCAACGGATACATACTATAAAGACCGCGCATCTCGTTCCTGCGTCGGAATCACTTATGACGGGCAGGTCGTCCTGATGGCGCTTGACGGACGTCAGGAGCCGTTCTCTGCCGGTGGCAGCGCCATTGAAATTGCGCACATCATGCAGGATGCGGGCTGCGTTGCCGCGATCAATCTGGACGGTGGCGGTTCGACTACCTATGCGGCGAAGGGCGAGGGGTCGGAGTCTATCTCCGTTGTCAACCGGCCCTCGGATGGCTATGAACGCTCGGTCAGCTCGACGCTTTTTGTTGTGTCGACCGCAAAACCGTCGAATGTGTTTGACCATGCGATCGTTTCTGCGGATTATGACTATCTGACGATTGGCAGCGCGCTGCCGATTCAGGTATCCGGCGTTACGTCTACCGGCGGCGCGATCGCGCTTCCGGAGGGGACGACGCTGCAGGTGTCGGACGATAGCGTCGGTACGCTGAGCGGTAATGTCTTTACGGCATCTGCGCTCGGTGACGTACAGGTTCGCCTTGTCGCGGCGGACGGCACCGTGCTCGGTGTGAAGAGCCTGCATGTCGTCGAGCCGACGGAAGTGAAATTCAGCAAAGACACCTTGAATGTGATCTACGGCAAAACTGCACAGCTTCCGCTCGAGGCAACCTATAACGGAAACCCCGTGAAAATCAACCCCAATGATGTGCAGTTCGGTTTTCTGAAGATCTCGCTGCAGTCTATCGGTGAGTTGGAGGGCGGAAGCGTCAACACCACGAAGACGGAACTGGTGTTTGACTACCCCGAGGCGGGGACGATCTCTGGCTTTGACTTTACGCCAAACGCTGAGGGCAAGCTGCGCACGCTGACGATCGGTGCAGTCCAGAAAAGTAAGCTGCCTGAATTTCAGGCAACGATCAATCAGGAATTTGCCAGAGTGTACCAGATAGCTAAGGCCAACGGCTACTCGGATGAAGAGGCCGCGATCCAGGCGCAGACTGCGGCGGTCAACAAGGCGCTTGAGACTGCAGCAAAGATCACGGTCTATATGTATAGCGACGATGAGGCAAACTTTGATTTTGCGCAGGCGACCGGTGGAAGCGGGGTGCTTGCATGGCGTCGAGATGTTTCCAACGCCAACTATCAAAACGATGAGCAGACTTACTATCAGATCGATCCCGACGGCGGAATGGATGCCAGCTATACTTTCGCGGTGGATATGTCCAAGATGCCGATCCCGGAAAAACTCACGACACTTTTGTATATGCTTCCCGGTGGTGATCAGGAGGGACGCACGGCGTGGGACTTCCTGCTGCAGCTTGCCGAGCGTATCAGCCCGCTGACAACGGTCACAATCACGTTGACTGCACCGCAGGGCGTAACGATCGATACGTCGAATCTGCGCCTTGCAAATGAGTACTTTACCTTGACATCTGCGGAGGTAAAGGACAATACGCTCACGGTCGTGTGTAACTTTATTCAGCAGGGAGAACCCATTAACCCCGCAACTGCGAATCCGCTGTGCGTGCTCAGCGGCTTGAAGCTGATTGCAACTGATGAGGCGGCATGGGATGAAAACGGCCTGCTCAACTGCCAGATCAGCGGCAGCCTCAGTTATGACATCTATGCCCACTTCCATGTGCTCAAAACGTTGGCACAGCAGGAAGAGTATCAGGTTAAGTACGGTCTGTATCCCTATGACAACAGTGAGAACATCAACGGTGACTACGGCGCACATTTCTTCGAGACGGTCACTGACTTTACCGACAGCTTCCGCCTGCAGAAAAACGCAAAGGAAGGCTGGCTCAGAGAGAACGGCACATGGTGCTATTATCAGGACGGCGCAAGAGTTGTCGGTGTGCAGCAGCTGCCGAGCTATGAGTCGGAGGAGAGCGGACAGTTCTGGTTCGACTTTGACAGCGAGGGCAAGCTGAAAGGAAAACTGACGGGCATTTTCGAAAAGGACGGCGCGTCTTACTATGCGCGCGCCGGCGTGCTCGTTTCCGGCTGGCAGTCGATCGCTGATGAGACCGGAACGTCCTATTTCTACTACTTCGATAAGCAGGATTACAAGATGTATACCGGCGTTCGTACCGTTGATACGCTGACCTACACCTTTGACGATCAAGGCAGACTGATCCGCGGTGCGTTCCGCAAGACTGAGAACGGTACGAAGTACTATGTTGCCGGGGAATCTTGGTTCCGCCGCTTTGTGACGCTTGAGGAAGGGACGTATTGGCTGGATGAGAAGGGATACGTTGCCTATGGAAATGCCCATACCGTGACGACCAATGTCAAGGACATCACGTGGTATCACTTTGATGAAGAGACCGGCCTGCTGACCGGACTTTGCAATGGTTTTATTGATTACCAAGGCGAAAAATACTATTGCGACGAAAACGGCAAGGCGTTCTATGGCGCGATCAAAGTGGACGACGGCATTATCTTCACTGCGACACGCGGCAAAGTCTATGTGAACATGAGCTGCTACATCGACCAGACTACAGCGTGCAGAGGATGCACGCTGGAAAACGGCAAATACTGGTGCGATAAAAACGGCTATCTTGTCGGTGACGGCTTCGTCGATATCGATGGGGTCACCTACTACTTCACGGACTATGCCCGTGCCAAGGGCTTGACGAAGATCGGTGAGGACTACTACTTCTTCAACGCCGCCAGCGGCCTGATGTACAAGGACGCAAATATGTGGGTGCCCGCCAATGATTACGGCGTCGAGCCCGGAATGCATTACTTTGATGCAGAGGGCAAGATGTTCGTTCCCAACGTGGAAACCGGCGTCAAGAAGATCGTTGCCGAAAACGGCAAGCTGTACTTCACCATCGACGGCGTGAAGATGGCCAACGGTCTGTATGAGCTGGATGGTGCGTATTACTTCGCGTGGTACGATGGTACGCTTGTGACCAATGGCTCTGCATATGTGGAGACCACGGAGCTGAGCGGCAACGGCTGGTACGGCTTCGGCGCGGACGGCAAGCTCATCATGACCGGCTTTGTGACCGGCAACGGAAAGACCTACTACTACGCCGACGGCGTGCGCGCGAAGGGCTTGACGAAGATTGGCGAGGACTACTACTTCTTCAACGCCGGCAGCGGCATGATGTACAAAGACGCAAATATGTGGGTGCCTGCCAACAGCTACGGCGTTGAGCCCGGAATGCACTACTTTGATGCAGACGGTAAGATGTTTGTCCCCGATACTGTCAATGGCAAACGGGCGATCGTTGCCGAGAACGGCAAGCTGTACTTCACCATCGACGGCGTGAAGATGGTCAACGGTCTGTATGAGCTGGACGGTGCGTACTACTTCGCACGGTACGACGGTACGCTTGTGACCAATGGCTCTGCATATGTGGAGACGAGCCTGCTCAGCAGCAACGGCTGGTACGGCT
>UMLG01073964.1_pt1 | contig 29335 bp, 23 predicted proteins | sample 1966511 | NCBI WGS metagenome assembly UMLG01 (sample SAMEA4836195, study PRJEB28245) | human gut metagenome | biome: gut microbiome; material: fecal sample | place: Denmark | collected 2008
CAGAGCAGTATGGGAATCAGTTAAGAGAACCATACAGTAAACCTTTAGGTGACGGAATATTTGAATTGCGAGCAAAAGTAGGGACAGATATTTCAAGAGTATTATATTTCTTTTATTATGAAGGGAGAATAGTATTAACACATGGTTTTGTTAAGAAGACGAAAAAGACACCGCCAAGTGAAATTGAATATGCAAAGAAATGCAGAAAAGCTTTTTTAGAAAGGAGTGGTGAATAATGAGTGAATTTCAAAATTTATTACAAGAAGAATTAAAAGACCCTGAATTTAAAAAGGAATGGGATGACATGCAGCCGGAAATGGATGTTATTCGTGCCATGATTGATGCACGCATTGAACAGAATTTAACACAAAAAGAGCTTGCAAAGCGTACGGGAATAGATCAGGCAGATATAAGTAAACTTGAAAATGGAACCAGAAATCCATCTTTAAAACTTTTGAAGCGGTTAGCTCATGGTATGGGGATGCAATTAAAAATTGAATTTGTACCAATGCAAACACAATTACGGAAATAGCGTATAATATTTTAGGCATTCGGATTCTGAAAGGAGTCCGAATGTCTTTTTTGATTCTTTTGATTATTCCAAATATATTCCGGTAAGCAGATAAATGTGGTAAAATAAAGCAATAACAATACAAGATTTTGAAATAGGAAAGTGACTGAAAAGGTGACTGAAAGGGTGATTGATAGGATCACTGAAAAAAGTAGGGAAATAATATATTATTACTGGAAAATCAACTAAAAAAGGAGGTCTAAAGCTATGAAAAAGAAACAAAAAGGAAAATTAGTGTTAGGACTGTTCATGGGATGCTGTCTTTTATACGCAATGTCTGGATTTTCCACAAAATCCGTACAGGCAGCAGCATCTCTCCAAAAAGAGGACGGGCAGTTAGTCGGAGGGAAAGCTCAGGACATCTCACCGGCGGGAAAATACAAACCAAAAGAGAACGAAGATGCAAAAAATACAGAAGTAAAGAGTCAGGATACAAAGAGTACAGAAGCAGAGAACATAGAAGTAAAGGATCAGGAAGAACAAAAAAGTACCGGAACGAATGATCTGACTCAGAATGCGACAGGAGCTTCTGCGCAGAGCGGTACATATGGCAATGTAAAATGGAAATTATCAGGTACGACACTGACGATCACAGGTTCCGGTGCAATGCCGGATGCAAGTCTGTCAGAACCTGCACCGTGGAGCGAACTCAATGTAAAGAGTGTAGTGATCAGTGAGGGGATTACCGTGATCGGACAGCAGAACTTTTGCAGAATGAGTTCCATTACATCGGTTAGCTTTCCACAATCCTTACAGACCATCAAAGAGGCCGCATTTTATGAGTGTTCATCACTTACAGAAGTAAAACTTGCTAAGAATGTCAAAACCATAGAGAGCGGAGCATTTGCAGGATGTACTTCATTAGCAGCATTTTCCGCAAGCGGAGTAACCACAATGGGGGATTATGCATTGCAGGAGACCGTGATTACTACTTTTGAAATTCCTAAAAAAATGACAAAATTTTCGCCACAGATATTATTTGGCAATACGAGCCTTTCCGAGTTGAAAGTTGCATCCGGCAACACTGCTTTTATAGCAGAAGATGGTGTTTTATATACAAAAGATAAGTCCACGTTAGTGCTATTTCCAGTGAATAAAGCGGTTACACAATTTACCGTGCCGACCGGTGTAAAGCAGATCGGAGATTATGCTTTTTCCAAGACCCGTAATCTGAAAAGCGTTCGTTTTTCCAATGTAACAACACTTGGGGAGGGAGCATTTTACGATTCCTCATTATCAGGAGCATTGGTACTTACCGATAAGATAACAACGGCTGGCAGTTTTGCATTCGATAGTTGTACAGAGATTACATCCGTCAAATTCGGGAAAGGACTGAAAGAGTCCCCTTACAGGATGTTTGAGGCGTGCAGCAGCATTAAAACGATTGATTTTGGCGGACTTCAGACCTTGGGTATGCGTACTTTCTGCGATTGTAGCAGTTTAGTGAACGTCACACTTCCGGATCGAATGAAAAAATGGGGTGGTTCCGTTTTTAACAGTTGTAGCAGCCTGAAAACGTTTACGGCAAAAGGCTTAGAAACGATCGGTTATGCTGATTTTGCACAGTGCTATGCGTTAGAAACGGTAAATTTGTCAAAGGTGAAAACAATCTATCGACAGGCATTTGCAAATTGCCCTTCTTTAACCAGTATTACGCTTCCGGCATCTACACAGTATGTAGATGAGAACGCCTTTGAGGCAGGGGTACAGGTAAACTGCCTGAATAAAGAACTTGTGAAGTTTGGTAAAAATGGACTTCATTATGCAGAGAAGATCACCATTTCCGGTACCAGAGATTATAAAAAAGCCTTTGAGGTTCTTTCCATTGTAAATAAAAAAAGAGCGGAAAATGGTTTGTCGGCACTGACGATGGACAGCAGTCTGTTAGAAACAGCTATGATCAGGGCTGGCGAACAGGAAGTGCTGTTTTCCCATACAAGACCGGATGGTGCAGCCTGTTTTTCCGCAAATGCAGCTATGATCGCAGAAAATGTTGCGATCAATCAGCGTTCAGCTTCAGAAGTGATGAACAGTTGGATGAATTCAGAAGGTCATAGAGAGAATATTCTTTCGAAAGATGCCACAACGATAGGAATCGGATGTTTTTATATGGATGGAGTCTATACATGGGCGCAGTGCTTTGGGAATGCCGAGAATCCGCAGGCAGCAGCGAAACCGGCGAATCAGACAGTAAGTCAGTCGATGTATATTCCAAACGGCACTTTTTCGGAAGCGATCACAAGCAGGGGAATCATATGGAATACGCCGAAAGAGTATACATATCAGTTTAGTATTGGGATTGATAGTGCAAAATGTCAGGTTGGAAAAAAGACACAGGCAAAATTGTGGCTGATCAATCCGGAATTTGGACAAAAGGTGGCATTTAGCAGTAAGAATATCACCTGGGTATCCGGCAATACGAAGATCGCGAAAACAGATGCCAAAGGAAAGGTATCCTTTGTCGGCTCGGGAAATGTAACGATCACAGGTAAAACGAAATACTATCAGACCTCTGTGAAAATAAAAGTCAAAGACAATGGAAAAACAAGTACGAAAAAATCCTCAAAAGTAGTCTTAAAGGACAAGTATGCCATTTACACAGGCAAAGCGATCAAGATCGGTAAGGCGAAGGCAACCGGAAGCAAAGGAAAAGTAACCTACACCTATTATACGGATGCGAAGTGCAAAAAGAAGCTGAAAAACTATCCGAAAAAAGTCGGAACTTATTATGTAAGAGCAAAAGTTGCAGCAACCAGCACGCATAAGAGTGCACAGTCTAATATTGCAAAACTGGTGATCCAAAAAAAGAATCCAATGACTGTAAAAGTCAAGTCAAAGACTTACAAAGCCAAGGCATCTACCGGTAAACTTGCAAAGAACTATTCCTTTAAGATCGGTGTCACAAAGGCAAAGGGAACGGTAACCTACAGTAAGTCCAAGAATTGTAAGAAATATATTACGGTAAACAATAAAGGAAAGGTAAGCATCAAAAAGGGAACACCGAGAGGAAAATATACGATCAACGTAAAGGCAAAGGGAAAAGGAACCTATGCCAGCCGTACGATTAAAGTATCGATTAAGGTAAAATAAAAAACATAGCAATACAAGAACGGGAGAATTTTCATGGAATTAACAACCAAAAGACTGATACTGCGTAAATGGCAGGCATCAGATGCTAAAAGCCTGTATGAATACGCAAAAGATCCAAGGGTTGGCCCCATTGCCGGCTGGCCGATACATACAAGTGTAGAAGACAGCAGAGAGATCATAAAGAATGTATTATCTGCGGATGAGACCTATGCAGTAATACCAAAAGATCAGGATCAGGCAGTAGGCAGTGTAGGACTGATGATCGGGTCTGCAAGTAATTTAGATATTCCTGACACCGAAGGAGAGATCGGATATTGGATCGGAGTGCCGTTCTGGGGACAGGGACTGATACCGGAAGCTGTGGAGGAACTGTTAAGGCACGGTTTTGAAGATTTGAAGTTAGACAGGATCTGGTGTGGCTATTTTGATGGAAATGAGAAATCAAAACGGGTACAGGAAAAATGCGGATTTATCTATCATCATACCAACCGTGATATCCATTGGAAATTGATGGATGATATACGCACGGAGCACGTTACCTGCATGAGCAGGGAGGACGCAGAACTGCTGGTACAGGAGCGGAAAAACAGCTTAAGGGAGTAGCAGAGAGTAGAATTTGGGGAGGGAATCCTAAAAAAGCTGGTTTTTCATTTTTGCGACTCCCCGTTTATCATGCAGGAAAACTATGCGGATACATTGATGCGGTTACAGGATATTTTTTATCTGTATAAAAATGAATCCTTAGATGAACTGACCGATGATGAGCTGTTAGAGTACATGAAAGAGAAATTTGATGGAATCTGTGCCGGAGATCTTGATTATTTAGAGGGAACGGTACTTGATACATTCGCAAGAGAGGTGCGGACCGGTACGAAAAAATATATCGGAAAATATCGGGAGGATGAGGCATGAATACAGAGCAGAAAACAGATCAGCAGATCGATTATGGAATGGAAGAACTGATCCCCGTAGTAGCAGAGCTGACAGAAAAATTCACCTCAGCAGAGAGCAGCTCCGTCTCGTATGAGAGAGCAAGACACTTGATGGAGGCAGTGCATCACAGGAGGAAGAACCCTACGAAGTATTAGAAGAGCTGGTATGCAGTCAGACAGCAGAGGAGTTAAAAAAACAGTGTAGAAAGATTATAGACAGCAGCACAGACTGCATGGAACGGTAGTTCTGACGGACTTTGGATATTTATAAAAAGCAGTGTAAAAAATTGCATTTTTTGACAAAATATGACGAAAAAAATATTGCAAAAGCCTACCAATCTGATTATAATAATCGTATATGAGAGAATACAAAAATACACAAAAAGGGAGAGAAGCATATGTTTAAAAAATTAGATGGAATGCTTGTCAGAAAAAAAATGATAACCGGCTATCTGATCGTGATTGTACTGATGGTATTTTCAGGAATCTTAGCAATCGTAGGAGAGACGATACTGCTTAGAAATCTCAGTAATTATTCTAACAAAGTACAGCGGGCTGACACAGCCGTTCAGATGTGCAGACTGAATGTAAATATTGCAGCCAGAAATATCCGTGAGATGGCGTTAAATGACGATAAGTCAAGTTATGATACATATAAGAAAAATGTAGACGATGCTTTAAAGAATATTGATCAAGAGTTAGATGCAATGAAAAAAACAGGGGTCATTGAGGACAAGCTCTATAATCAGTATGTGACCCAGATGAATGAGTGGGGGACCATCGGTATGGATATTATCGATGAGATTGAAGCAGGAAATCAGAAAGATGCAACGGAAAAGATACTGACAAAATGTGCACCGGCATTATCCGAAGCAGTAGATACCGCAAAAGAAATACAAAAGATCACAGATGAACAAGTGGACAAACTGATGTTTGCAAGTAAGCGTGATGCAGTTTTCAATATTATTGGTATTATCATATTCAATTTAATCGGCATCGCATCCGCAGTAGTAGTTGGAAAACGTATTATTGCATCTATTTTGATACCATTAGCTGCATTGGAGGAGACAACGAAAGAATTGTCCCAAGGAAATCTTCACAGCACTTTGGATTATCAGGCAGATGATGAGCTGGGTTCATTAGCAGACAGCTTAAGATCTTCTATAGCAACCTTATCTTCTTATGTAGACGATATCGGTGCTTCAATGCAGGAATTTGAAAAAGGGAACTTTGTTGTCAATCCATCCGTAGAATGGAAGGGAGATTTCAAAGGAATCTTAACATCCTTTAAAGCATTTGAGCACAGTATGGCAGATATGATCACAAACGTTCAAAGCGTTGCAGATCAGGTAACCAACGGAGCAGAACAGGTAGCAGCAGGTTCCATGGATTTAGCAGAAGGTGCAACTGAGCAGGCAGGTGTTACAGAAGAGCTTACGGCAACGATTGACGAAGTCAGCGAGCGCGTATCCGGTAATGCAAAGAATGCAAAAGATATCAGCAAGGAAGTAGAATCTTCCGAAGAAGCTGTTATGATCAGTAACCAGAAGATGCAGGAAATGGTCGAAGCCATGGATGAGATCAGTAATACCTCTCAGGAGATCGGCAACATTATTGCAGCGATCAATGACATTGCTTCACAGACCAATCTGTTAGCACTGAATGCTTCCATCGAGGCAGCAAGAGCAGGAGAAGCAGGAAAAGGATTTGCCGTGGTAGCAGATCAGGTATCCCTTCTTGCAGCACAGAGTGCGGAAGCAGCCAAAGAGTCCCGTGATCTGATCGAGACCTCCGTATCCGCGGTTGAGAGAGGTAAAGTCATTGCAGATGAGACTGCAAAACAGTTAGAGCAGGTTGTAGAAAGCTCTAAAGCAGCGACTGCAGAAGTATACAAGATCGCGGTAGCATTAGAGGCAGATGCAGCAACGATGACACAGATCAATCAGGGAGTTGAGCAGATCAACAGTGTTGTTCAGACAAATTCCGCAACTTCACAGCAGTGTGCGGCAGCAAGTCAGGAAATGAGCGATCAGGCAGGAACGTTAGAGCAGTTGATCAAGAGCTTCAAGATCCGCAAATAGTAACAGGGAAGTATATTACGATAGATAACGTAAAAGAAAGCAGAGAGATCTGCTTTCTTTTTTGTTTTATAGGATCAGGGTGTCAAAAGGCGGTTTGAAGTTTTTTGACACCCTGATCCTTATAAGAAATTTCTCACGCAATTACCGTTCTGTAACGATCCGGGATTTTCGGATATTATGGGAAGGTCTGTCGAAAGGACAGGATGATTCCTGTATTTCGCCACTTTGATTTTGACAAAAAAAGCATCTGATATTTCATATAATAGGTTCGTACCGATCAAAGAGATTTCAAAAGCAGCAATGGAGGTAGCAGGTGCATTATGAGTTTTACATAGATGCATACATCGTGACCAACTTTTTCTTCGACTACCTGACCCTCTTCCTTATTCGGGAAGTCAGAAGAAAACAGACAAAAACAGGACGAATGGCAGTGATGGCATTGTTGGGCGTATTGAGTGCGGCTGCCAGTATGCTTTTATTGAAAAATGCAGGGATTTATAAAATACTTGTACACCTTCTTATCAATCCGCTGATGTTCTATTTTTGCTTTCAGCAGAAAAGTATTCGTGAATTTTTGACAGACTATGCAGCGGGATATCTGATCATGCTGTTGCTTGGCGGTTCGGTAGAGTGGCTTTGCCGGCTCTTAGGACAAAGGAATCTCTTTGGATGGGTTGTGGGAGGCATAGCAGGAGTGGTGACTATATTTTTACTCCTGTTTCAGGACCGGAAGGAGGAAGAAAAAATCTATGATATCAGAGTATGCCATAAAGGGAAAGAAGTTTCCACAAAGGGTTTTTTCGATACGGGAAATCTGCTTATGGACCCGTACAGTAATCTTCCGGTCAGCCTTATAGAAAAGAACACGTTAGAGATGCTTACAGGGGAGGAGCCGGTGTTGTACCGCTATATACCATTTGTATCACTTGGAGAAGAGCACGGCATGGTGCAGGCGGTGATACTGGATTCCCTTTATATTAAAAAAGAAAAAAAAGAAATTGCGATACAGCCGGCAGTTTTTGCCATTGTGGAAGAAAAATTTTTAAAAGACAGTACATACAGGATAATTTTAAATGGGCGATTATGGTAAAGGAAAGGAGCAGCAGAAAATGTACATAAAAATGAATCTGCCGGGAAAAATGGGAATTCGGATCATACCGTCTTTCTATTCTATGTTTTTAAAAAAGAAAAATGAAGTGCACTACATCGGAGGAAGTGAAGTTCTGCCACCTCCATTGGATGCGATCGATGAGGCACATTACATACAGGGACTGGTGAATGGAGAAGAGGAGAGCTTAAAAGAGGCGCGTTCCATGTTAATAGAACACAATTTAAGGCTGGTCGTTTATATCGCAAAAAAATTCGACAATACCGGTGTCGGAGTAGAGGATCTGATCTCGATCGGAACGATCGGTCTGATCAAATCGATCAATACCTTTAATCCGGAAAAAAATATCAAGCTGGCAACCTATGCTTCCCGCTGCATCGAAAATGAGATCCTGATGTATCTGCGGCGAAATAATAAGACAAAGTTAGAGGTCAGCATAGACGAACCTTTAAATGTAGACTACGATGGCAATGAACTGCTGCTATCCGATGTATTAGGCACCGAAGAAGACATTATCTATCGTGGGATAGAAAGCGAAGTAGAGGAGCAGCTTTTACGGGAAGCGATCAAAAAACTCTCAGGCAGGGAGCGGACGATCGTAGAACTGCGCTTTGGACTTGGAACAAAAAACGGAGAGGAAATGACCCAGAAAGAAGTGGCGGATCTGCTTGGGATTTCTCAATCCTATATCTCACGGTTAGAAAAGAAGATCATGAAAAGATTAAAAAAAGAAATTGTAAAATTCGAGTAATTGCATATACAATTCCGAAACAAATATGGTATAATAATAAAAATCTCAGATTTTTGAGAGGTACTGCGATAAGTATGATCCTATCAATCATATAATAATCTGCATACAGAGGAAACGTAAAAGGAGAAGTGTATATGAAACTGGAATTTTTGGGGGCAGATCATGAGGTAACAGGAAGCTGTCATTATCTGAAAGTGGGGCAGACGCATGTCCTGATCGACTGTGGAATGGAGCAGGGAGCAGATCTATATGTCAATCAGGAGATACCCGTCAATGCTTCAGAAGTCGATTATGTGTTAGTAACACATGCACACATCGATCATTCAGGCTTGCTGCCGCTGCTTTATAACCATGGATTTCGCGGAAAGATCTATGCGACAAATGCGACAACGGAACTCTGCGAGATCATGTTAAAAGACAGTGCGCATATCCAGCAGTTTGAAGCAGAATGGAAGAACCGGAAAGCAAGACGTGCCGGAAGACCGGAAGTGGTACCGCTTTATGATATCAATGATGCAATGGGAGTTATGGAGCATTTTGTACCATGTCCATATGCACAAAAAATTGAGATCGAACCGGGACTTACCATCCGTTTTGTGGACGCAGGACACCTGTTAGGCTCTGCATCCATCGAGGTATGGGCAGAGGACGAAGACGGAAAGACAAAAATTGTCTTTTCCGGTGACATTGGCAATGGCAACAAACCATTGATCAAAGATCCGCATTTTATCGAGGATGCCGATTATGTAGTCATGGAATCCACCTATGGAGACCGTCTGCATGAGGTGTCTGTCGACTATGCAAAAGAACTGGCAGAAGTGATCACCGAAACCTTTCACCGGGGTGGAAATGTCGTGATCCCGGCATTTTCTGTAGGAAGGACACAGGAATTACTCTATTTTTTAAGAAGGATCAAGACCGAAAATCTGATGAAAGAGTATCAGGATTTTGAAGTCTATATTGACAGTCCGCTTGCTGTGGAGGCAACCGGGATTTTTCATAAAAATGTAGCAGAATGTTTCGATGAAGAGGCATTAGAATTAGTCGGAAAAGGAATCAATCCAATCCGTTTTGACGGCTTGAAGATGGCGATTACAAGTGATGAATCGAAGATGATCAACTTTAACGAAAAATCCAAGGTAATCATATCAGCTTCCGGTATGTGTGAGGCAGGCCGTATCCGCCATCATTTAAAACATAATTTATGGAGAGCGGACTCCACAATTGTGTTTGTCGGATTCCAGGTGCCGGGAACGTTAGGACATTCACTGCTTAATGGTGTCAAAGAGGTAAAACTGTTTGGCGAGCAGATTGAAGTTCACGCGAAGATCATGAACCTTCCGGGATTGAGCGGTCATGCGGATAAGAGAATGTTGACAGAATGGATCAAAGCCTATAAGACACCGTTAAAACGGGTCTTTATCGTGCATGGTGATGATGAGGTCTGCGATGGCTTTGCTGCATATCTGCGGGAAGAATTAGGACTCGATGCCGTAGCACCATACAGTGGGGATACGTTTGATCTGGTGCTGAACCAGCAGACTGCACAGGGTTCAAGAGATCTTGTGAAGAAAAAGACAAAGAGCAGCAAGGCTTCTTCGAACGTCTTTGCAAGACTGTTAGCAGCCGGTGAGAGACTCTTAGCGGTCATCCAGAAAAATGAAGGAACTGCAAATAAAGATATGGCAAAATTTGCAGACCAGATCAATGCACTGTGTGAAAAATGGGATCGTTAATGGGATTGCTGATCTATATCAAAATCTACACAGAAAGATAATTTTTCATACTTTTTAGGGCAGATTTTTCCAGACGGGAGACCTGTGCCTGGGAAATATGGATTTCCTCGGCAACTTCCATCTGGGTCTTGCCCTCAAAAAAACGAAGCCGGATAATATAGTTTTCACGCTCATTTAAACGATCCATGGCATCGCCTAAAGAGAGCTCTTCGATCCATTTCTCTTCTTTATTTTTCTTATCACTAATCTGATCCATGACATAGAGCGCATCACCACCATCAGTATAGACCGGATCATAGAGACTTAAAGGACTCTGAATGGCATCGAGTGCAAAGACGATATCCTCTTTTGGGATACCGGTTTCTTTTGCAATATCTTCTAATGTCGGTTCCGTAGAAGCAGTCCTCGTTAAGATTTCTTTCGCATGGATCGCTTTATAGGCAGTGTCACGCAAAGAGCGGCTTACACGGATCGAGTTGTTGTCGCGCAGGTATCTTCGGATCTCCCCTATGATCATCGGCACGGCATATGTGGAAAATTTTACCCCCATATCCGGGTTAAAGTTATCAATGGATTTGATCAGACCGATACATCCGATCTGAAACAGGTCATCTACATTTTCATTGTGATTAGAAAAACGTTTGATGACACTTAAAACGAGCCGCAGATTTCCCTTAATGTAAGTTTCCCTGGCAGCCATGTCTCCCTGTTTGATCTTAGCAAAGAGTTCTTCCTTTTCACTTTCCTTTAAAATAGGGAGTTTTGCAGTGTTTACACCGCAGATTTCAACCTTGTATGCTGCCATGACAGTTCCTCCTGAATGAAAAATATGTAGGGGAAAATGAGGACGATACTAGGATGTGCTTTCTCTTGGAAAGTTATTCAAAATATCTTTATTTTTAAAAAATGATATGCTAAAATAAGACCATAAAGTGGATGGGAAAAGGGATGTCAATGAGAGACTTAATCGATGAACGTAACAGACGTGAGAAGCTGAAAAACAGCATTATAAAAGGATACAATGTTCATTATGTCACACAGGAAGAGCTTGCGCGTCAAAAAGAGGAAGAAGAGCGAAAAAGGCAGCAGGAAGCTGCGGAACGGTTACGCTTAGAAGAAGCCGCAAAAAAAGCCGCATTAGAGTTAGAACGCCGTCGTGAGATGGAACAGCGGGAGCTTTTAGAACAGGCAAAAATGCCGCCTTCTAGCAGATACGGCACGAACGAGACGGACAATCCGGTAACCAAAGAGCAGATCAATGCGATCTTAGCGGAGAAGCGACAGGAATTGGACAAGGTGATCCATGACAGTCAGACAGAGGAGTGATGTGCAATGAGTGATGTTGCAAAGAGACAGGAACGGAGCGAGGAACAAAAAGAGCAGGAAAAGACAAAAAAGGAGTTAAATCCGGAATGGTCACAGGATGCACAGGACGAGTTGCAGGATTTTATAGAATCACAGGGCATTTACATCCGTCAGTAATTCCTTTGGAGAAATATGAAAGTTGCGTTTGAACGCCCTTAAAAAAGTAGAATATTCTTTGAAGCCGCACTCCTGGGCGGCTTTCATGGCTGGGACACCTTCCTTGATCAGTTCGGAGGCGTGTAACAGCCTTTTTTGTTCAATATAGCTGTGTAAGGTGTAACCGGTTTCTTCCTTAAAGCGGTGCATCAGGTAATATTTGCTTAAATACAGCCGGTTCGCAAGCGTTTCATTCGATAAATCTTCCCCTAAATGAGAGTTGATATATTTGAGTAATTCCGTGATCTGCTTGTCATAGGTCAGATCCGTCTCATCGTTTGCAAAAGAAGCATCTAAAAACACGCGGTTAATGTAGACTAAGAGTTGCAAAAAATAAGTGTCACTTAATAACTCACTGCCAAATTCCGTACTGCGCAGACTGTCCTCTAAATTGGCAATGATCGTCTGGATCTCCGATTGCAGGGAAGAGCGGACGCGGATCAGGTTAAAGCTGCGGTCAAGACTTTCCTGAAAACAGGAGGAGAGGTCACAGTTCTTGCGGTGCTGTTTTTCCATAAATTCATTTTTCACCCAGATGACAATACGCTCATAGACACTGCTGCCGTCAATGACCGGTTTGTGGATGTCGTGGTGCGGCACTAAAAGAATATCCCAAGGCTTTAAGTGGTAAGACTTCCCTTCCACAATGTAAGTAACATTTCCTGATAAAAAAATCACAATCTTGTCAAAATCATGGTAGTGAAAATCAAACTGCTGCTCCTTTTTGTCCTTTAAATGAAACAACCTGAAATTCTGTTGTAAATAACCGCTTCTTAAATTCTCCTCCGGTGGATACATCTGAAAAATTCCTCCCTGCATGGTGATATCTGGTTATTATAATAGTCTGTTTTATCCTGTGTTTTATGATATGAGTACGATAAAAAAAGAATTTGTGTGAGTATAATGAATAAAATATTCTTTTGCTTAGCTGTGCAGTGTTCGTTGGCGATTCAGCATATTTGACCGCTACACCGGAAAATAGCAGAATCGTCAACAAACACGCACATATCCCAAAATAAAAAAATTATTTTAATTACACACAAATGCTCTAACACTATCCTACAGCACTTTTTGCATATTTTCAAGCACAAAATACACTGGAAAATGCAAAAAAATAAAATATAATAAAGTATAGATAAAAGATAAAACAAAGGCAGAGCGAAAGGAGTGCTGGTTTATGGAAACGATCACATTAAAGAAATATAGAGGAAGAGGTAACAACTACCTGATCTTAGATCCGAATAAAAATGACATCCACTTACAGGAGCGTAATATCGAAATGCTCTGTAAGAGAAATTTTGGAAGCAATGCAGTCGGTTTACTGTATGGACCGATCTTAGATGACGGCAAGATCGTAGTGCGGATGTATGACAAGAGCGGAAGAGAAGCAGAGCAGTATGAAGGCGGCATCTGCGTATTTGCAAAATACTTATTAGATGACGGTTACATCAAAGACGATGAGTTCGTACTTGCAGATGAGCAGGGTGGTGTCGAAATGCACTTTTTCAATAAAGATATGGCACATTTTTTAACCGGCGGTATCAAGGAAACAGAGAGCTATACGATTGCTGAGAACTTTTTCTCTTAAGTTTCTGCCAGAACTTGCACGGGATTTCAAAAAGTATTATACTATAATAGATTATGCAGAGGGTAAGTCATCTTACCCTCTTTGATTTGGTGATATAAGGAGATACTTTTATGGAAAAAATGCTGGATTTAATTACAGGGGAAGTGACTAAGGCATTTATAGCCTGCGGTTACGATGAAAAATATGCAAGAGTGACACTTTCAAACCGCCCGGATCTGTGCGAGTACCAGTGCAACGGTGCATTGGCTGCCGCAAAGGAATACCACTGTGCACCGTTTATGATCTCAGATAAGGTAGCAGAGGAATTAAAGCAGAGCGAGATGTTTGAGTCGGTAGATTCCGTGAAACCGGGATTTTTAAATCTGATCTTATCAAAGGAATATCTTGCATCCTATATGCAGTCTATGCAGAAAGATGAAGAAAGACTTGGATGTGAAAAAGCAAAGAATCCAAAGACGATCATCATTGATTACGGCGGACCGAATGTTGCAAAACCGCTTCATGTCGGACACTTGCGTTCTGCAATTATCGGTGAGAGTATCAAACGTATTGGAAAATTTATGGGACATAAGGTGATCGGTGATGTGCATTTAGGTGACTGGGGACTACAGATGGGTCTAATCATTACCGAGCTTAGAGAGCGTAAACCGGAGCTTGTATATTATGATGAGAACTATACCGGAGAATATCCGAAAGAAGCACCGTTTACCATTTCAGAGTTAGAGGAGATCTATCCGACTGCAAGTGCAAAATCCAAAGATGATGAGGCATATAAAGAGGCAGCCATGAAAGCAACCTCTGAATTACAGGCGGGACGGAGAGGATATCAGGCACTCCTTTCTCATATTTTAAATGTTTCCGTAACAGACTTAAAGAAAAATTACGAAAATTTGAAAGTATCATTTGAACTGTGGAAGGGCGAATCCGATGCCCAGCCATACATTCCGGATATGGTAGAACAGATGAAAAAAGACGGATTTGCCTACATGAGTGACGGCGCACTGGTAGTAGATGTTGCAAAAGAAGAGGATACAAAAGAAATCCCGCCGTGTATTATCCTAAAATCCGATGGCGCATCTTTGTATACAACAACAGACTTAGCAACTTTGATCATGCGTGAGCAGGACTACCACCCGGATGAGGTTATCTATGTGGTAGACAAGCGTCAGGAACTGCATTTTGTACAGGTATTCCGTTGTGCGAAAAAGACCGGAATTGTACCGGAGGATACCAAATTAGAGTTCTTAGGTTTTGGTACGATGAACGGCAAGGACGGAAAACCGTTTAAGACCCGTGAAGGCGGCGTTATGCGTTTAGAAATGCTGATGAAAAATATCAACGAGAAGATGTACGAAAAGATTACGGAGAACCATACGGTAGACCCGAACGAAGCAGAAAAAACAGCAAAGATCGTAGCACTTTCTGCAATCAAATATGGAGATTTAAGCAATCAGGCATCTAAAGATTACATTTTTGATATTGATCGTTTCACTTCTTTTGAAGGAAATACAGGACCATATATTTTATATACCATCGTGCGTATCAAGTCGATCTTAGCAAAATATGCCGAGGCAGGTAAGAGTGCAAAAGATGCTGTGATACAGCCGGCACATTCCGACAGTGAAAAAGCATTGATGTTAGAGATATCAAAGTTTAATGCTGTAATGGAAAATGCATATGAGGAGAAAGCACCGCATAAGATTTGTGCATATATTTATGATCTCTCGAATGCATTTAACCATTTTTACCATGAGACAAAGATCATGGCGGAGGAAGATGCAGCGGTACAGGCAGGATATATCCGTCTGTTAGAACTGACAAAATCTGCATTGGAAATCTGCATCGACCTGCTTGGATTTGAAGCACCGGAGAAGATGTAAGCATTAGAGTGGAAACAGGAAAAGAGGGAGAATTTTGAGAGAACAGCTTACGAAGAACGATGTGAAAAAAATTGAAGAAGAGATTGAATACCGCAGGCTGGTACTTCGCAAGGAGCTCATCGAATCCGTAAAGGAAGCAAGAGCGCAGGGCGATCTGAGTGAAAATTTTGAGTACCATGCAGCGAAAAAGGAAAAGAATAAAAATGAGAGCCGTATCCGGTATTTAGAGAGAATGTTAAAGACGGCAAGCGTCATTTCGGATGAGTCAAAGATGGACGAGGTCGGACTGAACAATAAGGTAACCGTTTATTTTGAGGACGATGACGAAGAAGAGGTCTACAAATTAGTCACCAGTGTACGCGGAAATTCCCTGAAAAATTATATCAGCATTGAATCTCCGATCGGCAAAGCCATCCGCGGAGCCAAAGTTGGTGACCGTGTCTATGTAAAGGTCAATGAGAATGCCGGTTATTATTTAGAAATCCGTGCCATAGAGAAGTCGGATGATGAAGCGGAGGATAGTATCCGGAAGTATTAAGTGTGAAAAGCAAAGCAGGAGAGGTATGCGTATCATAGCATCCTCTCCTTTTATCATGTTACCGGTATTTTTTTAATACCCAAGTTCTTCCCCGACTAACAGCACTTTGATCCGGTGCGGTGTACCACAGCGTCTCGTGATCACGGTATGGTTACAGATACACTCTGGGGAAAGACAGTCTGCACAGACACCGGTGGTGGCACATGGAGTCTTTCTGTTCAAACGGTTGCAGTTTGGTGGAGAGGCGATGTTGCGTACTCTTGCGATGGCAGCGTCTGTATCGGTTGCCACTTTGTTCATTCCACAGATAATGATGACCTGTGACGGGCCGAAAATCAGGGCGGCTACGCGGTTGCCGTTGCCATCAATGTTGACAAGCTCACCGTCTAGGGTGATGGCATTCGTGCTCATGAAATAGGTGTCGCAGGAAAATGCTTTGCGGTAAATATCGCCGACTTCCTCCGGAGTAGAAGCCTTAGAGCGGTCATACAGTGTGATGTCCTCACGGGCGGTCAAAGCGTCCATGATACCGGATTCGGAAAGTGTCATGGAGCCGCCAAAACTTACACTGTCACCGGATGCTACAAGTTCCATTGCTTTTTTGACAGCATCCTCGCAGGTAGGACAGTAGAAGCCGTCCATCTGCCGTTTTTTCAGGTTTGCGATGATGGTGTTTGCCTGATGTTCATAAAAGGTCTGTTTTGGATTCATAGGGAAGCCTCCTTCTTTTGAAAAATTGTCTGACAGCATTATAGCATAGCTTGCATTTCATGGCAAAAGAAGGTATGATAAGAAACGTTGACGGAATAAAAACGTAAAGGAAGTGATAACGTGGAGAAGAAAAAGAGTATCTTTTCTTATTATAAACCCTATAAAAAAATCTTTTTTGCAGATATGTTTTTTGCAATTATGGCATCCATCATTACACTGGTGATTCCGCTGGTGGTACGTTATATCACCTCGACTGTGATATATTATGAGACGGATGAGGCATTCCGGGTAATTTTAAAACTGGGTCTGATGATGACCGTTTTGATTTTATTTCAATGCTATTGCAATTATTTTATAGCAAATTACGGACATGTGATGGGAGCAAAGATTGAGTATGATATGAGAGCAGAGATTTTTGCACATTATCAGAAGCTGCCGTTTTCCTTTTATGACAATCAGAAGGTCGGACAGCTGCTGTCACGCATTACCTCGGATTTGTTCGATATTACGGAGCTTTTGCATCATGGACCGGAAAATGTGGTCATTTCTGCGATGAAATTTATCGGAGCCTTTGTGATATTATTCACAATCAGTCCGAAGCTGACATTTGCCGCATTTGCACTGATACCGTTCATGTTTTTGTATGCGTGGTTTTTTAACCGTAAAATGAAAAAAGCCTTTGCGAGAAACCGCGTGAAGATTGCCGATATCAATGCCCAGATTGAGGATAATTTATCGGGCATCCGTGTGGTAAAATCTTTTGCAAACGAGAGTGTGGAAGAAGAAAAATTCAAAGTCGGCAACGATGGATTTTTAGCTGCAAAAAAAGACAGTTACCTCTATATGGGAGGTTATCATTCAGGACTGACGGCATTTATCAATATGATTACCGTGATTGTGCTGGTAACAGGCGGAATCCTGATTACAAAAGCACAGGTCAGCGTGACCGATTTAGTCACATTTTTACTCTATATCAGTATTATGACCGATCCGGTCCGCACGATGATCGACTTTGCGGAGATGTTCCAGAACGGATATTCCGGCTATGAGCGTTTTCAGGAGATATTGGCGATCGAGCCGGATATACAGGACAGTCAGGGCAGCGAAGAGCTGACCGATGTCAAAGGAACGATTGATTTTGAAAATGTGTCTTTTCAGTATGAGGAAAATACAGAAAAGGTACTAAGCCACATAGATCTACATGTGGATGCAGGAGAGTATTTGGCACTGGTAGGCTCTTCCGGAGCAGGAAAAACCACACTCTGCAACCTGATCCCGCGTTTTTATGACGTGACGGGTGGCAGTATCAAAGTGGATGGCAAAGATGTCCGGGATCTGACCTTAAAGAGCCTAAGAGACCATATCGGCATTGTACAGCAGGATGTCTATCTTTTTGTCGGAACGGTCTATGACAATATTGCCTACGGCAGACCGGATGCGACAAGGGAGGAAGTCATAGAGGCAGCAAAAAATGCCAATGCCCATGAGTTTATAATGGCACTGCCGGATGGCTATGACACCGACATCGGACAGCGCGGCGTAAAACTTTCCGGGGGACAGAAACAGCGTCTTTCCATTGCCAGGGTATTTTTAAAGAATCCGCCGATCCTGATCTTTGATGAGGCAACCTCCGCACTCGATAACGAGAGTGAGCGGGTCGTACAGGAATCCTTAGAAAAACTGGCAAAAAACCGTACAACCTTTGTCATTGCACACAGACTTTCGACTATCCGCAATGCGAAAAAGATACTGGTGCTGACCGAGAATGGCATCGAAGAAGAGGGAAACCATACGGAACTGATGAAAAAAGATGGAATTTATGCCGGTCTTTACCGGATGCAGTTTGCCGACGAAGAAGTTTGACAGGCTGTGCTACAATAGTATATAGAAAGAAGGAGACGATAGTATGACAAAAATTGATATTATTTCCGGTTTCTTAGGAGCAGGAAAAACAACATTTATTAAAAAAATGATAGACGAGGTATTCAAGGGAGAAAAGATCGTGCTGATTGAAAATGAATTTGGTGAAGTCGGCATTGACGGTGGATTCTTAAAGGATGCCGGAATTGAGATTACCGAGATGAACAGCGGATGTATCTGCTGCTCCTTAGTCGGAGATTTTGGTAAAAACCTGAAAGAAGTCATTGAAAAATTCCATCCGGATCGTATTTTAATCGAGCCGTCCGGTGTTGGAAAACTCTCGGATGTCATGAAATCCGTAATGGATATTGAAAAAGAGCAGGATGTCAAATTAAACGGATTAGTAACCGTTGTCAATGCACTCAAAGCCAGCAAACAGATGAAGGCATTTGGTGAATTTTTTAACAATCAGATTGAATATGCAACCACCGTTGTCTTAAGCAGAACCCAGAAAGCATCTGAAGCACAGTTAGAACTTTGCGTAAAACAGATACAGGAGCTGAATGCAAAAGCAGCAATTATCACAACACCTTGGGATGAAATCAAAGGTGAGCAGATATTAAAAGTCATCGAGGGTCAGGATACCATGGAGGCAGAGCTTTTAGCGGAGGCACATCATCGTGAGGAAGAAGAGCATGAGCATCATCATGACCACGAACATCATCATGAGCATGAGCACGAGCATCATCACGACCATGAGCATCATCATGACCATGAGCATGAACATGAGCATCATCACGACCATGAACATGAGCATGGCGAGAACTGCACCTGCGGCTGCCATGACCATGATCACGAACATGGACATCATCATGCCGATGATGTATTTACAAGCTGGGGCAAGGAGACACCTCACAAATACACAAAAGAGGGTATTGAGAACATTTTAAAGAAATTCTGCAATACCGAAGAATATGGCACGATCTTAAGAGCAAAAGGTATGGTTCCGGCAGAAGACGGAACCTGGATTTACTTCGATATGGTTCCGGGCGAGTATGAGATCCGTGAGGGCGAACCTGATTATACGGGAAGACTCTGCGTAATCGGAACAGATATTGAGGAGCACCGGTTAGAGCATCTGTTTGAACTGGTATAGAAAAACGAGACAGGAAAGGAGGCAGCAGCATGGAAGAAATACCGGTATATCTCTTTACGGGATTTATGGACAGCGGTAAAACATCATTGATCTTAGAGACCCTGTTTGAGAACGATTTTACGGAAGAGGACCGCGGACTGATCATCGCCTGCGAGGACGGAGATGTAGAGTATGACGAAGAAAAGTTAGCCGGCATCAATGTAAAACTTGCAACGATCGATGAGGAAGAAGATTTTAATGCAAAGACATTAGAAAAACTCAATGAGGCTTATAAACCGCAGGTGATCTTTATCGAATACAACGGAACCTGGGGCATGGACACCCTAAAAGAGACAGAACTGCCAGAGGGCTGGGTAGTCGTACAGTCCTTAGCAACCGCCGATGCCACAACCTTTGAGATGTATCTGGCAAATATGCGGACAATGATCATGGAGCAGTTATTTGATGCGGATGTGGTCATTTTTAACCGCTGCGATGATGATACGCCGCGGGAAAAATTCCGCCGGAATGTCAAAGCACTGAACCGGAAAGCACAGATCGTCTATGAGAGAAAAGACGGAACCTTAGATGAGCGTGAGATGGAGGACGTTCCATTTGACACCAGTGCGGATTTTATCGAATTATCCGATGCAGATTACGGACTGTGGTATCTCGATGCCATGGACAATCCGAAAAAATATGACGGAAAGACGATCAAGTTCTTAGCCTTAGTCTATAACCCGGACAAAATGAAAAAAGGAGTCTTTGTACCGGGACGTTTTGCAATGACCTGCTGCGTGGAGGATATCACCTTTATCGGATTTAAGTGCAAATATCCGGATTCCGATAAGATACCTCATAAATCCTGGATCGAGATTACGGCAAAAGTCAAAGTGGAATTTGCAAAAGAGTATCGTGGAAAAGGACCGGTTCTTTATCCGGTAGAAATAAAACCGGCGAAAAAGCCGGAAGATGAGCTGGTATATTTCAGTTAATATAGGAGAAAACAGACATGTTTTATGTACTTGAAGCAGTCAATATAGCAGCGATCTTATTAATGCTGTCTATGCTCGTGGTTGTGATCAGACAACAGCCATCCAGAGCACAGATGGCATTTGTGCTATATGACGTATTTACCGTGATCTTTGTAATAGGGGTCCAGTTAGAGCTGATGCATGCAGATACGGTAGGAGAAGCGTTGAGCGGTCTATGTGTCCAATATGTCGGACAGGCAGGATTTTTAATGGCATTATTGTGGTTCGCTTCCGAATTTGCCTATTTAAAAATACCCGGCTGGATCTATATCATACAGACAGCGATCAATACGGTGGTATTAGTCGGTGTGTTTACGGCAGAACACCATCCTTATTTTTACAGCTCCATGAAAATCTTAAATGACGGCATGTATCACAGGATCAATGTCAGCGGCGGGATCATCTGGAAGATGCACTATATCCATATGGCAGCGGTACTTTTGACGATCCAGATCTGCTGTGGTGTGCGTTACAGACAGAGTACGGCAACACAGAAAAAAAGAATCCTTTATATAGCAGCAGGAAACGGAATCTTTGCCTTAGAACTGATATTAAAAGGCGTAGGAGTCTTTGGCAGCTACAATCCGGTGGTATGTGCTATGACCATTACGATGTTCTGCATGATGATGGCAATGGTAAAATACGGCTACTTCGGTTCCCTGCATGCGGCGGTAGACAATGCGTTTAATCATGGTGACGAAGGACTGCTTGTACTGAGTAATGAAAATACCATTATCTTTGTCAACGCAAGGATGAATGCGATGTATCCGGGCATCCGGGAAGGGGAGAGGATATCCAAATACCCGGACATCATAGAAGTGTTGAAAAAAGAAAACCATATGTTAGAGTGGGGCGAAGAAATCTATGAGCTTAGAACCGAAAGTATCATAGAGCACGAAGAAAAAAGCGGCATGATGCTCTGGTTCATCAATCAGACACAGCAGTTAAAGCAGATGGAAGAACTGCGGACAGCCAACGAGATCAAACAGAATATCCTGATACAGATCAGCCACAAGCTCCGTACACCGATGAACGCAATGCTTGGAATGAACGAAATGATATTGCGGGAGAGCAAAGAGGAACAGGTGTTAGAGTATGCCAAAGAGACAGAAAAAGCAGGAGAACAGATGCTTGCACTGATCGAAAAGGCAATCTATGAAGCAGAAAAAGCGACAGGCGAAGAAATTTCTGCACACTCGGATAACCCAAATGGCAGAAGAGCCGATGTGACAGCCGATACAGACAGAACAAAACGAATAAGCGACTTAACCGATAAGTGGATACTTGCCGCAGACGATAACGCAACCAATCTAAAGGTATTAAAACATCTTTTGAAAAAGACAAATGTACATTTAGAAACTGTTATCGGTGGAGAAGCCGCTATAGAAGCATGCAGAAAAAGAAATTATGATTTAATTTTCTTAGATCACTTAATGCCACAGCCGGACGGCATAGCGACACTGCATCAGATACAGGAGGATACAGCGGGCAGGAACCGCTATACGACCGTGATCGTACTGACGGCAAACGCACTGCCGGGAGCAGAGCAGATGTATTTAAAAGAAGGATTTGCCGATTATATCACAAAGCCCATAAAGCCCAAAGAATTAGAACAACTGTTAGGCAGATATTTAGGCTGGGAGTCTGATGAGCAGGAAGCAAAGACAGTTCCTGAAGGGATTTTCCATGTCTTAGAACAGGGTGAGATCAATGTAACGAACGGTCTGCAGTTTGCGGATGGAGATGTGGAATTTTACCGGAATCTGTTAGAAATGTTCATCAAAGAATACGAAGAAAAAAGAGAAAAAATACATACCACTGATATTGATGAATATTTTATAGCACAGGTACATGGGATCAAGGGAGAAGCCCGCGGCATCGGAGCGGAACGGCTTGGAAATCTGTTTGAAGAATTAGAAGAGACTGCAAAGCAGGGAAACAGCAGACAGGTTGAAGAACTTTTACCAGAAGCCATGCAGGAATGGGAGTGTATTGTTCGTCTCATACAGACAGTACTGTCCTGAATCAGAAAGAGATGAGCAAAATGCCATTCGCAAAAGGTACAGTCAGAAAGTAACCGTAGGTTTCGCCAAAGAATTTTTGTATTCCTCAACAATACAGGCAGTTTCGGATTGCTTACGGATCGGAACAGGGATCAGGGAATTGTCTGACATAATTAAATCCTGATTTAAGAATCCGTCCACGAAATCCAGATTGACTAAATAACTGCGACCGCAGGAAAGAAAGTTTTTCGTATCAGCGAAAGCGTCCGCAAAACGGCTTAGGCTTCCCGGTACGGAAAAGGTCTCCTTGCGTGTATGGAAGATCACGGTATGCCGTCCGGTCTCTAAGTATAAAATATCAGAAAATGCGATTAAAAGCTCTTTGCCCTTCACGGAGACAGAGAGCTTTTTTTGAGCCTTTTGGATCAAGGACTCACATCTTTGCATCGCCATCAGAAAATGTTCATGGGTAAAAGGTTTTTGCAGATAATAAAGCGCATGTACCTCATAGCTGTCCATGGCATGCTCGGTAGAAGAGGTAGTAAAGATAATGCCGCTCGTTACTTGCTGTCTGCGAAGCTCCCTGGCGACTTCCATGCCGTCCTTTCCCTCCATATAAATATCTAAGAAAAACAGATCCGGAATTTTCCGGTGTTTCTTCAGATACGAAAACATCTCATCACCGCTTGAAAAAGCAACCGTAGAAAAATCTGCACCAATCTCATTTTCATAAGCAGAAAGATGGTGCATCAGGCGTAGACAATCACTTTTTGAATCATCACAAATGTAGATCAGCATAACAGGCAACCCCCTTTTCTATCACAATCCATATCAGTAAAACATAAAAATAAATCACAAAAAATTTTTATAAATTATAGCATAATCACAAAAAAATGGATAGCCACGAATGACAAATAGGCATTTTTTTTGACAATCAGGCAGATAGCATTGACGTATTGCCGGATATTTTTGATAATAAGACGAATGTATTATAATTCATATAATATAGGTATGAATTTTGTGTTGAAACCATTTTATGCCTATATGTGGAGCTTCGTGTTTCGCGTAGATCATACTGCATCAACTCAAATATCAAACACACATACACATAAAGGCATAAATGGTTTCAGACAAAAGTGACGAAATGAAATCACAAGGAGGAACATATGTATAAACCAACCAGACACAGTTACGAAAAAAGAATGAAAAATCAGCGTAGAAAGGCAAAAGCAGGACTTCTGTTAGCAACAACCTTAACAGCAGGAATGGCAGTAAATCCATGTCCGGCAGTTACCGGATTAGCGTCTTATTTGACCGGAACTGGAAATGTATCCGTGGTACAGGCGGCAGAGACACTCAGCATCAGCAAAGAGAATGTGACGAAGATCAATATCAGCGAACAGACACCGGAAGCGGTTTGGGGTGGTATGCAGATTAACATTGTATTAGATACACCGGGAACTTATCTTTTAGAGGGCAGCAATTATATCAATGAGTCCTATATCGATACGCAGATCACAGTTCCGGAAGGCGTAGAAGTCAATATCATCTTAGCAGACGGATTCTCAATCAACAATGATGATGCAAACTATGTTTGGGGTTGTGGTTACGCCGAGTCTACATTAGGAGTCAATCCATTTGTGATCAACGGAATAGCCAATCTCTATATTGACGGCAATGTGGCGATCAGTGGTCAGTCGGCACAGACGCATTATTATAACAAGCAATATGTTCGTGGACTGTTTGCTGTCAGTGGAAAACTGCATATCAAAGAGGTCAAAGAAGGAGCGGTGGTTACCTTAGAAAATGATGTCTTTGACAGGACAAAGTGGGAAAGTCAGCTGAGTCTGACACCGGGAATGTTTGATGGAAGCGGAACCGTTATCATAGAGGAAGGAACTTTTGAGGGCAAAGAGATTTCTCATGGGGTCAATCTAAATACAACTAATATATCCCTGAGTACAATGGGAGACGATGAGAGCGAAGAAAAGTTTACTACAAGTGTGCAGAATTTTATTATAAACGGTGGAAATTATGGCGTAGTTGAGATATACGAAGCAAAACAACATAGTGATGATTATCTATATCAGACAAATCTGTTGATCAACAATGCGTCTTTAACAAAGACAGTCTGCAATTCGGATAGAAACGCTTCAATTGAGTATGGAAGCTGCGCTGATGTAAAGGAAAATGAGACAGGAACAGGCTATATCATAACAAATACAAACCATGATTATGGAGCAGCAGATTATAGCTGGAGTGCGGATAAGAGTACCTGTACGGCAAGCAGGGTATGTCAGAACGATAAGACACATGTAGAGACAGAAAAAGCAGTCGTAACCTCTGCAGTGACCACGCAGCCGACGTATGAAAAGACAGGAGTCCGTACTTATACGGCAGCCTTTAAAAATGCGGCGTTTAGTACACAGACACAGACGGAAACCATTGCAAAGCGGGTAAAACCACAGGAAAATACCCAGGCAAAGACCAGCATCAAAAAGGCATCGGTAAGCGGTATCTCCAATAAGAACTACAATGGAAAATCCCAGAAGCAGTCGATCAAAGTTAAATTAGGCAAAAAGACATTAAAACAGGGAACCGATTATACCGTATCCTATAAAAATAATAAGAATATCGGAAAAGCGACCGTGACCATCAAAGGGAAAGGCAAATACGAAGGAAGCATCAAAAAGACCTTCCAGATTACCGTAGCAAAAGGAAAAACCTATACGGCAGGAAACTTTAAATACAAGATGACAAAAGCATCCACAAACGGAAAAGGAACCGTTACCCTTGCTGCAACCAAAAAGTCAAAATCCGATTCAAAGTTTACTTCCTGTAAAATAACGGATACCGTAAAGATCGGTGGTAAGACCTTTAAGGTGACAGCGATCGGAGATAACGCATTCAAGGGTTACAAGAAGTTAAAGACCATTACCATTGAGTCGAAAAACTTAAAGAGCGTAGGCAAGGATGCAGTTAAGAATATCCATAAAAAAGCAACGATCAAAGTACCGAAAGACAAAGTAAAGGCATACAAGAAGTTATTCAACAAAAAGACCGGATTTACTTCTAAGATGAAGATCAAAAAAGCGTAAAACAAAAAGCGTAAAAAATAGAAAGAACCGGAAACGGTGTCCGGAGTATCATACACAGAGGGCCGGGGCAGGGAAATCCTGTTACCGGTCCTCTTCTTACGCCAAGAAAGTTTGGCAAAAAGTTTGGTTTTGGTTTGGTTTACATGGAATGACCGTATACGCTATAATAAATGAGGTAAAAAAAGGAAAAGAACGGAGAAGTTTATATAGATGAGGAAGTGGTGGCAAGAACAGTGAGAACGGTAAGAAAGAGTAAAGAAGAGGTGCATTACCCAAGACATGTCAAAGAGCTGTGTCAGATTATGGAAGAGGCGAAAGAGCAGGGACAGCTTCGGGCAGTCATGGAAGAGGAATTTAAAAAGCCGGTGTCTATGACCGGCATCTGGGAGTGCAGAAGTTATTTTCATATGGAAGATGAGAACGGTTATGAGGGTGACACAGTCCTGCTTTCCATCAGAGCGTTACTGGCAACAATGGAAGGAAAGTTAAAAGAGGCACGCTGTTATGCGGATATGTTGTGTGAAGCACCAGCGCCGGATGAAGAGGAACTGACGCGTGAGAAATTTTTTCGTCTGATTTTAGAAATGGTGCTTCCCGATACCACGGACAAACGTTTTTTTCAGATTGTATGTTTTCTGGAACGGATTCATACGAAGCCGATTCAAAGTCTGATACTTTCTGCATGCAGACCAAGCATTCTGGATGGATTTAGGGATTTCACACCCTATGGAAAATATTTAGTCAGCTATAAAGATGAGATTACGAAATCCGTGCAGACATTATATGGCAACAGCGGAAAAGGTGTCTATGAAGTTGCCTTAGCGGAATGGAATTACCAGAACAACAAATGTTTTGATGCATTAGTTTTAGTCACCGGAACAATTCCGTTGTTAGAGTCCGAGCAGGATGTACAGTGCCTGTTTGTGGCGATGGCGTTGCAGTTTCGGATACTTCTTGTCAACGGACAGACCAAGATGGCAGAGCCGTACATCAAAAAAATCCGGGAACGCATCCAAAGAGGCGGACGGGATGAGTTAGAGTCAAGTCTGGATGCATTAGAATGCCGAGCAGCCTTATATGGCGGAAATATGGAGCGTATCGAGGCGTGGTTAGAATATCAGGCACCGGATGAAAATAAAGAACTTTATATGATGGATATGTATGCTTATCTGATCAAGATCCGCTGTTATCTCTTAAATGGAAAGCATATGATGGCGATCGTATTAGCAAAACGTCTGATCAATTTGATCGAGCCGGTCAACAGGTATATGGATCTGTGTGAGTGCTATATGTTATCAGCCATGGCATGTTATAAGGCAAAAGATAACAAGCGTCTGTGCGAGGAGCTGCAAAAGGCATTAGACCTTGCAAAACAGTATGGATATTACCGCCTGTTAGCAGACGAGGGAGCCTGTATGGTAGAAATGTTAAAAATTTATCATAAAGAGGCAGGGGCAGACAGCTTTACGGAAAACGTGCTCGACCTTGCAGGCAGTGTAGCAAGTCATTTTCCGGATTACTTAAAGTCACCGGGAGAGCGTTACGGTGCTTTAACGGAGAGAGAAGCAGAGGTCTTACGCCTGATGGCAAGAGGCATGAGCAATGATATGATCGCAGAGGAATTAGACAAGAAAGTGGGAACCGTAAAATTTCATACGGCAAACATTTTTAAAAAGCTCAAGGTACAAAACCGGCAGCAGGCGGTAGAACGTGGCTATGAGATTGGATTTATAGGATTAGAAAAAGGAGGTACTGATGAGAAGAAAAAGTAAATTTATCATGATTCTGTTCGTATGCATGGTGGCTATGTTAGCCGGATGCGGACAGTCGAAAAAAGAACCGGATGATTATGCAACCAATAATGTGAAGAGTGAAAAGACAGACAGTGCGAAAAAGACATCAGAAGGGATAGCAAAGGACAAGATTAAAGTAGGTGTAGTCCATTTGTCTGACCCGGCAGAGGGCAGCGGTTACACTTATACACATGAACTGGGAATCCAGGGAATGCAGAAGAATCTCGGATTATCAGATGAACAGATCGTAAGAAAGAACAATGTAGATGATACTGATGCGCTGGCAACACAAAAGGCAATACAGGAGTGCATAGACGAAGGCTGCAATATTATCTTCGGTACAAGCTGGGGCTACATGGATGTGATGGAACAGATGGCAGAAGAGTATCCGGACATTTATTTTTGCCATGGAACCGGTTATAAGAGCAACGGAAAAAATTTTACGAACTATTTCGGACGCATCTATCAGGCGAGATACTTAAGCGGGATTGTTGCCGGAATGAATACAAAGACCAATAAGATCGGTTATGTGGCGGCGCAGGATTCCTCGAATTCAGAAGTGACAGGAGGGATTGATGCCTTTGCAATGGGAATCGCATCGGTAAACCCGGATGCAGAAGTATATGTAAAGATCACACATAGCTGGTATGCACCGGAGGCAGAAAAAGCGGCATCCCTGCAGCTTTTAGATATGGGCTGTGATGTTATGGCACAGCATTGCGATACACCGTATCCACAGACAACGGCACAGGATGCAGGAGTCTATGGAATCGGATACAACTCTGATATGCGAAAAGAGACACCGGATGCCTGCCTGTGCAGTGTAATATGGAACTGGAGTGCATATTATACTTCCGAGGTACAGAGTATCATAGATGGTACCTATGATGGAAAGAATTATTATGGTGGTATGGCAGAAGGATTGGTGGACATTACGGACTTGGCAGATTTTTGCGCCGATGGAACACAGGAAAAAGTAGATGAGGCAAGGGCAGAGATTTTATCCGGAAAATGCAATGTCTTTGATGGAAAGATTGAAACCAATACAGGGGATACAATTGGAAAGAAAGGTAAGACACTAGACGATGGTACCATCACGGGAGGTATCAATTGGTACTATAAAAACGTGAAGATTGTAGAGTAGGAGAGATACGGATGGAAAAGACAGATAAGATTTGACTTAAAAAAGAAGATTTTAATGCTTGGGGTTCTTCCGGTCTTAGTATTGGGACTGATGGTTATCTTTATAGCACAAACCATTGTCAGGGATTCTCTGCTAAAAGAGATTAAAGATGCATTGCAGAGTGCGGCAACATCTACGTTTGCAGCGTATGACCAGAATTCAGGGGATTATATTAAGACGGAAAACGGAGAAATATGGAAAGGAAGCTACAATATTTCCAAGTCGGAAAGTCTTGTGGACAGTATCAAAGAAAAGACAGGATTAGAAGTGACTTTTTTCTATGGAAAAGACAGGATCATGACTTCTGCAAAGGATAAAAACGGAGACCGTATCTTAGGTTCTCCGGCGGGAGAGACCATCCAAAAAGAAGTCTTAGAAAAGGGAAAAGAATACTTCAGTGACTCCGTGTCCATAGACGGCACACTTCACTATGGTTACTATGTTCCGGTCTATCAGGGAGACAGCAAAAAACCGGTCGGAATGATTTTTGTGGGAGCAAATAAGGCACAGAAGGATTCCGCGATCAATAAGATTATCAATACCGTGATCTTAGTGGTACTGATTGTAATGTTGCTCTGTATCGCAGTGGCAGCAGTGTTTGCTTTTAATTTTTCAAGAGCATTGAAAAAAGGAATCAATATGGTACAGTCCGTGTCCTCCGGTAATCTGAAAAATGAAATGGATACAAAGTTGATAAAAAGGCAGGATGAACTCGGAGACTT
>UMLG01074790.1_pt1 | contig 29069 bp, 28 predicted proteins | sample 1966511 | NCBI WGS metagenome assembly UMLG01 (sample SAMEA4836195, study PRJEB28245) | human gut metagenome | biome: gut microbiome; material: fecal sample | place: Denmark | collected 2008
AGGATTTTATGTTATGAAACATATAATTGGGGCGAAAATCTGCATTGAATTAACTTTTTTATGTTTTAAAGCAGGAGCGCAGAATTTTTACACCGGTTTTTTCTGCTTGGAATGGAGATTCCGGGGCTAAGCGCTTGGTGATTCGTTTTCAATAATGTATCTTTGTCCTTAAAACTAAAAAGAAAGAGAGAATGAGAAGACAGTTTGTAAGATTGGCATTGTGTCTGTTCCTGCTGGGGGGATCCGTTGCGTATGCCCAAAGCGGAATGACCGACAACCAGGTGATAGAATATGTGCAACAGGCGCTTCAACAGGGCAAGGACCAGCAAACCATTGCGATGGAGCTGCTGGCCAAGGGGGCCACTCAGGAGCAGTTGCTGCGATTGAAGTCCATGTATTCGGGTTCGACGGGCGCGTCGACATCGGGCAGCGGTTCTCTGACGGGGGAAGACAGCTCGCTGCTGGGCTCTGGTTCACGGGCCCGGAAAACTACTGCGACCGGTACGGAAGAGGATGCTTCGGAATTCCTGGAGACAAGTTCGACAAACGTGGACAAGAGTATGTGGTCGGAAGACATGCAGAAGACCATGAAGAAACGCCGCAACCTGACGACGGTGGTTACCAGCGAGAACGATGTGTTCGGACGGAATATCTTCAACATTGAACAGCTGACTTTCCAGCCTAACCTGAGCATGGCTACGCCGGAAAACTACCGCCTGGGACCGGGTGACGAGGTGATTATCGACGTGTGGGGCGCTAGCCAGAACACCATGCGGCTGGAGATTTCGCCCGACGGCTATGTGAACATCATCAACCTGGGTCCGGTGTACCTGAACAACATGACGATTCAGGATGCACGCCAGCTGCTGAAGCAGGAACTTGGAAAGATTTATGCGGATTCGGGCAATAACATCCAGGTGACATTGGGAAATATCCGTACCATCCAGGTGAACGTGATGGGGGAAGTGATGGCGCCGGGTACGTATTCGCTGTCGTCGCTCTCGACGGTATTCCATGCGCTGTACGTGGCAGGTGGTGTGAGCGACATCGGTAGCTTGCGTAACGTGCAGGTGGCCCGCGGCGGCAAGACGTTTGCCCGTCTGGACGTGTATGAGTACATCATGAAGGGGCAGATTCAGGACGACATCCGCCTGCAGGACGGCGACGTGGTGATTGTGCCTACCTACGACGAGCTGGTGAAGATTACGGGTAAGGTGAAGCGTCCGATGTTCTACGAAATGAAGAACGGGGAATCGGCTGCCACTTTGCTGAAGTATGCCGGTGGTTTTGCTTCGGATGCTTACAAGAAGAGTATCAGGGTGTTGCGTAAGGACGGTAAAGAATTTTCCGTGAAAACGGTGAACGATATAGACTATTCTGCGTTTAAATTATTAGACGGTGATGTGATTTCGGTGGATTCGATTCTGAACCGCTTCAACAACCGTCTGGAAGTGAAAGGGGCTGTGTATCACCCGGGAGTATTCGAGTTGAGCGGTTCGCTGAACACGGTACGCCAGCTGGTGGAGAAGGCCGACGGTTTGCTGGGGGATGCCTTTACAGGACGTGCGGTGTTGTATCGCGAACGGGAGAACCTGACGAAGGAGGTGCTGCCGGTTGACATTCAGGGTATTCTGAACGGTACGTCGCCCGACATTGCCTTGCAGAAGAATGACATTTTGTATATCCCGAGCATCCACGACTTGCAGGACATGGGGAAGGTGACCATCAGCGGTGAGGTGAACAAGCCGGGCAGCTATACGTATGCCGACCACATGAGCCTGGAGGACCTGGTGATTACAGCGGGCGGTTTGAAGGAATCGGCTTCGCTGGTGCGTGTGGACGTGTCACGACGCATCCGTGACCCGAGAGGGACAACGGAACCGGACGTAATCGGACAGAATTTCTCGTTCGGACTGAAGGATGGTTTCGTGGTGGACGGTGAAGCGGGATTTGAACTGCAGCCGTACGACCAGGTGTTTGTGCGCCGCAGCCCGAGCTACAACGAGCAGGTGAACGTGACGGTGGACGGTGAGGTGCTGTTCCGCGGTGACTATACGCTGAACACGAAGAGCGAGCGTCTGAGCAGCCTGATTCAGCGTGCCGGCGGAGTGAGCCGCTATGCGTATGTGCGTGGAGCGAAGTTGCGCCGTGTGGCCAACGAGGAGGAGCTGCGCCGCATGGAGGATGTGGTGAAGATGATGCGCCGTGAAATCGGTGATGCCATGGCCAACACGCTGGGACTGAAGGTGGACAGTACGTTTACGGTAGGTATCGACCTGGAAGCGGCGCTGGCGAACCCGGGCGGAGACGCTGACCTGGTGTTGCGTGAGGGCGATGTGCTGACCGTGCCGGAATATAACAATACGGTGAAGGTGAACGGAGCGGTGATGATGCCGAACACGGTATCGTATGCGGCAGGCAAGAGCGTGAAGTATTACCTGAGCCAGGCGGGCGGTTACTCTGCCAACGCCAAGAAGAGCCAGAAGTTCATTATTTATATGAACGGACAGGTGGCCGAAGTGAAGGGCAGCGGCAAGAAACAGATTGAGCCGGGCTGCGAAATCGTGGTACCGAACAAGACGAAGAAGTTCAACTTTGCGAACATAGTATCGAATGCGACTTCGTTTGCTTCACTGGCTACGATGCTGGCTTCACTGGCTACGATGATGAAATAACCTTTAAATCTATGAGTATATGAACATGAAAATGAGACTGATTGTCATGAACTTCCTGCAGTTTGCCGTGTGGGGAGCGTATCTTACCTCAATGGGTACGTACCTGGCGGGTGTGGGATTAGGCGGACATATCGGAATTTTTTACGCCATGCAGGGGATTGTGTCCCTGTTCATGCCGGCTGTGTTGGGTATTGTGGCTGACCGCTGGATTCCGGCGCAACGGTTGCTGGGGCTGAGCCATCTGTTGGCTGCCCTGTTTATGGGTGGAGCGGGCTATTATGCCATGACTACGGGACCGCAGGTGGAATTTGCACCGCTGTTCTCGTTCTACTCCGTGAGTGTGGCGTTTTACATGCCTACGCTGGCTTTGTCGAATTCGGTGGCTTATACGGCGCTGGACAAGGCAAGGCTGGATACCATCAAGGCGTTTCCACCGATACGTACGTTCGGGACCATCGGTTTCATTTGTTCCATGTGGCTCGTAGATTTGCTGGGATTCCAGTCGAACTACATGCAGTTCTTTACCTGTGCGGCATGGGGCGTGGTGCTGGCCGTATATGCCCAGACGCTGCCGGAATGTCCGGTGAGCCGCGCGCAGGGCGGACAGAAGTCGCTGGTAGAGGCGTTGGGACTGAGGGCGTTTCTGCTCTTCAAGAACCGCAAGATGGCGGTGTTCTTCATCTTCTCGATGCTGCTGGGCGTGTCCTTGCAGATTACCAACGGCTTTGCCAATCCGTTTATCACGAGCTTCAGCGCCATTCCGGAATATGCCGATACGTTCGGCGTGCAGCATGCCAACCTGCTGATTTCGCTCTCGCAGATCAGTGAGACGTGCTGTATCCTGCTGATTCCGTTCTTCCTGGGACGCTTCGGCATCAAGAAGGTGATGCTGATTGCCATGGTGGCGTGGGTGCTGCGCTTCGGACTCTTCGGTCTGGGTGACCCGGGCAGCGGGGTGTGGATGTTCGTGCTGTCAATGATTGTGTATGGCGTGGCTTTCGACTTCTTCAATGTGTCGGGCTCGCTGTTTGTCGACAAGGAGACGGACCTGTCTATCCGCTCGAGTGCGCAGGGGCTGTTCATCATCATGACGAACGGTATCGGAGCCACGGTGGGTACGCTGAGTGCGCAGGCGGTGGTGAACTGCTTCGTGGACTTCAATTCGCAGGCACCGCAGGTGGAAGGCTGGAGCCGGGCGTGGTTCGTGTTTGCGGCCTACGCGCTGGTAGTGGCGGTGACTTTTGCACTGGTATTTAAATACAAACATAAAGTAGATAACGAGTAATTAGAATGTGAAAATGGAAAAGAAAGACGAATTTGTAGAAATGCGGGTCCGTACCATTGACGAGGCCATGAATGTGGATAAACTGATCGGGCACCTGACATTTGATCAGGTGATGGACGATGAGGAGAAGATGGATATTATGATGCTGGACGGGCAGAACTTCAAGCTGCTGCTGGAGGAGGTGAACGAACCGCACCGGATGATGCTGGGGATTATCAACCCCGACGAGGCGGACTTGCTGTACGCGGCTGTTAACGACCCGGAAGGCACGGATGCCACGCTGCCTTATCAGACGGTGCATATTCTGAAGGAGCTGGGTGTTACCGTGGAAAAGGTGGTGGTAAAGGACAAGGTGAAGTTGCTGCACCGTGCGATTGTGACTCTGCGCAAGGAAGACGGCTCGGTGATGGAGATGCAGCTGACACTGTTCGACGCGCTGGTGGTGAGTCTGATAGCCGGTGTTCCGTTCTATGTGAACGCGAAGTTCCTGGAAGACCCCCGTTCGGGCTTTACCAAGTCTGTGCCTAACACGAAGGCGCTGCTGCTGCGGTTGATGCCGCTGAAAGGGCTGGAGCGGGAGATGGAGGATGCCATCCGCCGCGAGGACTATGAGTATGCGGAGCTGATCAAGCAGGAAATGGCGACCCGCAACAAAGAAGAAGAGGAAGATTACGAAGATTTGGAGGATTTAGAAAAAGAATTGTAATTATGCACGTGTTTTATACACCGGATATTGCGCAGACGCTGGAGCTGCCGGAAGAGGAAGCGGGCCACTGCCTGCGGGTGCTGCGCCTGGGAGTGGGCGAGGAGATTATGCTGACTGACGGAAAGGGATGCTTTTACCGGGCGGTCATTTCGGCAGCTACGCAGAAACGCTGTGTGGTGAAGGTGGTGGAGAAAACGGAGCAGGAGCCTTTCTGGAAGGGGCACCTGCACCTGGCTCTGGCGCCTACGAAGAACATGGACCGCATGGAATGGCTGGCGGAGAAGGCCACGGAAATCGGTTTCGACGAGCTGACGTTTCTGAACTGCCGTTTCTCGGAACGGAAGGTCATCAAGACGGAACGGGTGGAGAAAATCGTGGTGTCGGCCGTGAAACAGTCGCTCAAGGCATGCAAGCCGGTGGTGAACGAGATGACGGATTTCCGCCGCTTTATGGAGCGGGAGTTTACGGGACAGAAGTTTATCGCTCACTGCTATGAGGGGGAAAAGCCTCTGCTGCGCGACGTGCTCTGCAAGGACGAGGATGCCGTGGTGCTGATTGGTCCGGAAGGGGATTTCAGTCCGGAGGAAGTGGCGCTGGCTGCAGAAAAGGGCTTTCAGGCAGTGAGTCTGGGCAAGTCGCGCCTGCGTACGGAAACGGCGGCACTGGTGGCCGTTCACCTGATGAACCTGACGCACGCGGAATAAGCTGATGTGTAACTTTTAAATAGAATCATTATGAAAAAGACATGGAAATGGATGGGAGGCCTGGCCTTGGGTATGGCTTTCCTGTTGTCTGCCTGCGGGGAAGACAATGCGTACACCAATGCGTTGCCAAAGGATGCGGCTGCAGTGTTCTCGTTCGACCTGATGGAGATGGCACAGAAGTGTGACCTGAACGACCAGGTGAAGCAGTCGATGGGGCAGATGATGAAATCGAGCCTGAAGGGCAGTGCGGATGCCCTGGTGGACAAGCTGATGGAGAATCCGGAAGAGAGCGGGTTGAGACTGACCGATCGGGTGTACTTCTTTGCCGCTTCGCAGATGGAAATGGGCGGCGTGCTGGTGCGCATGGCCGACAAGGGAAAACTGGAAGATTTGATGGCCATGCTTCAGGAGCAGAAGGCGTGTGAGGCTCCTGCCGACGGCGACGGTTGCCGCTGGACTGTGGGTGGCGGCGGACTGATGGCCTGGACGGACGATGCGTTTCTGATGCTGGCGGGCAACGGTAACCCGAAGGACTTGCAGCATCAGGCTTCGATGTGGCTGCGCCAGAAAGAAGGGGAGGGCTATTCGGGCACTCCGGAATTCAAGAAATTAGAGGATGCCGACGAGGATGTGGCCATGGTGACTTCGCTGAACGCCATGCCGAAGAGTTACCTGGGCCCGGTGACGATGGGGCTGCCGGCTGACTTGAACCTGAATGATTTAAAGATATTTTCTACGCTCGATTTCCAGGCGGGAAGGGCCGTGATGGAAGTGGAGACGCTGCTGGAGGGCAAGTTCAAGGACTTGCTGAAGAAGCAGGCAGAGGTGAGCGGCGAACTGGACGGCACGTATCTGAAGGTGTTCCCTGCCAATACGGTGCTCTGGATGGCTGCCAACGTGAACGGTGAAAAGGCGTATGAGCTGTTGCGTGAGAACCCGACGGTGCGTCAGGAGCTGGATAACTCGATGATGCCGCTCGACTTTGAGGCTATCTTCAAGGCGGTGAAGGGTGACGTGGCAGTGGCCATGCCGGAGATGTCGTTGAAGCCGGGCTTTATCTTGTATGCCGACGTGAAAAACGGTGACTTCATGCGTACGTTTGAGGACTTGAAACCGATGCTGGCCATGACCAACGGTCAGATGCGTCTGGTGGACAAGGGTGAGAATGCCTATCAGTTTGTGGCTGCCAACGGTGCCATGCTGGGCATGGGCCGCGGACCGGTGTCTTTCTGGCTGGGCGTGAAGGATGACCGCTTTTACCTGACGAATCAGGAGGACCTGATTGGCCGTGAGGTGAAGGGGCTGTCGCTGAAAGACTGTGACTGGGCCAAGGACGTGAAGGACAAGCATTTCTACCTGAACGTGAACTTCCAGGCACTGGCTGCCGTACTTCCGCAGATTCCTTACGTAGGTATGCTGGACTACCTGAGCATCGAATCGGATGAACCGACCAAGGCTCGCCTGGTGCTGCAACTGAAGGACCACAAGGAGAATGTGCTGAAGCAGCTGGTGAAGATAGTTAATAATTAATAGTGAATAATGAAGAATTAATAATTAATAATTAATAATGAATAACGGAGAGCATTCTTCATTATTAATTCTTCATTGAATAAAATGGACAACATGGATTTGACTTGCGGCCACTTTGTAAATCCGTTTACTGATATCGGGTTTAAGATTATTTTCGGGCAGCCTGCCAGCAAGGAATTGCTCATCACACTGCTGAATGAGCTGTTGGCGGGGGAGCATCGCATAGAGAACCTGATTTTTCTGGACAAGGAAAATCATTCGGACAGTATGGCGGATGCGGGGATTATCTATGACCTGTACTGCCTGACCGACACGGGAGAATACATCATCGTGGAGATGCAGAACCGTTTTCATAGTAGTTTCCTGGACCGTACGCTGTTCTACATGTGTCGTGCCATCGGGCGGCAAGTGGAGAATCTGCGTGAGAAGAGGCGGAAGGAACGTGAGTTGCAGACCGGGAAGCCGGAGACGGAGGAGGATTTTCTGCTGAGTGAGCCGATGCAGGAAAATTATGGGTCCAGATACAAGCTCTCGACCGTGTATGGTATTTTCCTGATGAACTTCCGCGAGCCGGGGCTGGAAGAGAAGTTCCGTACGGACACCGTGATTGCCGACCGTGAGAGCGGAAAGGTGGTGAACCCTCATTTCCGGCAGATTTTTTTGCAGTTCCCTTACTTCACCAAGGAACTCAAGGATTGTGAAACGCTTTATGACAAACTGATTTATACACTGAAGAATATGCAACATTGGAACCGAATGCCGGACGCGCTGAAGGAGCAGGTGTTCAGCCGTCTGGAAGAACTGGCTGCCGTGGCCAATCTTTCATTGGAAGACCGTATTGCTTACGACAAGGCGCTGGACCGTTACCGTGTGAGCCGCATCGTGGAAGAGGATGCACGTGAAGCCGGATGGAAGAAAGGGCTCGCGGAAGGACGCGCGGAAGGACGTGCGGAAGGACGTGCGGAAGGGCTCGCGGAAGGACAAGCTAAAGAGAAAGTTGCCATTGCACGTAACCTGAAATCGCTGGGTTTGAGTACTGCTCAGATAGCCCAGGCTACCGGATTGACCGAAGAGGAAGTGGAATCGACAGTTAATAATTAATAGTGAATAATGAAGAATTAAGAATTAATAATGAATAACGAAGAGCATTCTTCATTCTTCATTATTAATTCTTCATTGAATAAAATGGACACAATAGAATTACAGCAGACCCTGCCGGAGGTATTCGCCGGACGCGACGGAATCGTGTCGGACGTGTGGCACCGGCAGGTGGCTTTTCAGAAAGGGAAGATGTATCTGATTGAAGCGGCGTCGGGCACGGGCAAGTCGTCGCTTTGCAGTTTTATTTACGGGTACCGTACGGACTACCAGGGGATTATCACCTTCGACGGGGAGAACGTGCGGAAGCTCACGGTGAAGCAGTGGACCGACATCCGCAAGCGCTCGCTGGGCATGCTGTTTCAGGAACTCCGCCTGTTCGGGGAACTGACGGCATGGGAGAACGTGCAGCTGAAGAACGGGCTGACGGGCTTCTGCCGCAAGCAGCAGGTGAAGGACTGGTTTGAGCAGCTGGGCATCGCCGACAAGTGGGATGTGAAGGCGGCCAGGATGTCGTACGGGCAGCAGCAGCGCGTGGCTTTCGTGCGGATGCTGTGTCAGCCGGCCGACTTTTTCTTCCTGGATGAGCCGGTGAGCCACCTGGACGACGGCAACGGGCAGATTATGGCGCGTATCCTGAAGGAGGAAGCGGCTCGTCAGGGTGCGGGAGTGATTGTGACGTCCATCGGCAAGCACCTGCCGCTGGAGTATGACAGGGTGCTGAGTTTGTAAGGGATTAAAACGAAGACGGATATGATCTGGAAATTATTGAGGCAGCACATCAGTGTGGCGCAGTTGGCGGGATTCTTCCTTGCCAACCTGTGCGGTATGGTGATTGTGCTGTTGGGCATACAGTTTTACAAGGACGTGTTGCCGGTGTTTACGCAGGGCGACAGTTTCATGAAGAAGGACTACGTGATTGTGAGCAAGCAGGTGAGCACGCTGGGCAGCCTGGTGGGCAAGGGAGGTACGTTCTCGCGTGCCGACATAGCCGACATGGAGTCGCAGCCGTTTGCCAAGCGGACGGGAGCGTTCACTCCGGCACAGTTTCAGGTGTCGGCCGGCATGGGCATGGCGGGCATGCAGCTCTCTACGGCGATGTTCTTTGAGTCGGTGCCCGACGAGTTTGTAGACGTGCGGCTGGAGGGCTGGACGTATCGCGAGGGACAGACGGAAATCCCTATCATCATCCCGCGCAACTACCTGAACCTTTATAACTTCGGCTTTGCACAGAGTCGCAACCTGCCGCAGCTCTCGGAGGGCGTGATGGGGATGATGACGCTGGACGTGCGGCTGAGCGGACGGGGACGGACGGAGCGCATGAAGGGACGTATCGTGGGTTTCTCCAACCGGCTGAACACGATTCTGGTGCCGCAGGCGTTCATGGAATGGGCCAACGCCACATTGGGTGATGGCGGGCAGACGGCTCCCTCACGACTGATTGTGGAGGTGGACAATCCGGCGAACGACCGCATCGCGAAGTATTTCAAGCAGAAAGGCTATGAGACGGAAGGCGACAAGCTGGATGCGGGAAAGACGACGTGGTTCCTGAAGATGGTGGTAGGCATCGTGCTCACGGTGGGACTGATTATCAGTGTGCTGTCGTTCTACCTGCTGATGCTGAGCATCTACCTGCTGTTACAGAAGAACACGAAGAAGCTGGAGAACCTGCTGATGATTGGGTTCAGTCCGGCGGCGGTGGCGCGTCCGTATCAGGTACTCACGGTAGGGCTGAACGCAGCGGTGGCGGCCATGGGTGTGCTGCTGGTGTGGATGGCGCGTGATGCGTATCTGGACATGCTGCGGCGGATGGTGCCCGACTTGCAGGAAGGCAGTCTGCTGCCGGCGCTGCTGACGGCCGGGGGACTTTTCCTGCTGGTATCGGTGCTGAATGTGTTGGCCGTACGGCGGAAAGTGGAATCTATCTGGAGAAAGAAATAGTATAAGCATTATATATTATCTGTAAAACCAAATGAAAATGAAGAAACTAAAGAACGTATGGCTCTTTTTGAGCTTTATCCTGATGGTGGCCGGAATGGCAAGCTGTAGCACGGATGATCCGACGGGTGTGGATGTGTCGAGAGATGACATTATCGGTACATGGAAGGTGACGGCAAATGACTGGACAAATTCGGAAGGTGAGTCTGGTCGTAATGATCCTGAGCACATGGGACAGACGCTCTCGGTGAAAAGTGGCGGTACGGCTTTGTTTCGTGGCGAGTCGTTCAACTGGACACTGAGCAAGGGGGTGCTGACGCTGTCGGACAATCGTGGCCGCAACATACGGGTAGTAATTCTGTCGTATACGGAGGAGGAGATTCAAGCTTCGTACGATTGTACCTTTGAGTCGGAGATGTATACCGAGGAAGGCAACTATACCTTCAAGCGCGTGTAACGAGACATATTAATATAAAGAAGAGCCACAGTAATGTGGCTTTTTTTGTAAGACATAAAGACGAATGTTTTTAGACATAAGAACATAAAGACAAAAGAATTTTTAACTGTGTAATATTATGGATATGAAAACAGAAGACCTTATTAAGGTAATTATTCAATGCGCATACAATGTAAGAACACATCTGGCAGCCGGTTTTTTAGAGTCGGTGTATCAAAAGGCATTGTTGATAGAGTTAAGGGAAAAAGGTATTCATGCGGATTCTGAAACCCCTATAAATGTATATTATAAAGATGAGATTGTAGGGGAGTTTAGAGCAGATATTATTGTAGAGGGAGAGATAATTATCGAACTAAAAGCGGTGCAACATCTTCTTTCCATACACGAAACTCAGCTGGTTAATTATTTGACGGCAACTCATAAAGACCATGGATTACTCATTAATTTTGGTGGTGACCGTATAGAAATAAAAAGGAAGTACAGAGAGTATAAACGCTCATAATTTTTTATGACGTAAGCATAGAAAGATATTTCTTGAATGTTTTTGGACATAAGAACATAAAGTACATAAGTTTATATTTACACAGAAAATCTGTTCTTATGTTCTTCTGTCTAAAGCAAAAAGGCAACATCCTATAGCAGTTATTATTTTTCGGACATAAGCATATAAGTACAAAAGAAAGATTGCATCTACAAAATCTGTCTTTATGTTCTTCTGTCTAAAATAAAAAAGATACACCCATATAGCACGTCATGTTCTTTGTCTAAAATAGTATGTGTGACCGCACACACGTGCAATTTCCTGTAAATATTTGTTTAGATATTTCGTCTCTGTGTAAACAAGTGTAAAACCATTTGTCCGATATCTCTTGATTTATGTCTATTATTAGGGGAATCAGTCTAAAAAATGTTACATGGAGTTACATATATGAGAGTTTATTCAGTAAATTTGCGTTACAGAAATGGTCAAACTTTAAACAAATACCCGGGACGTTTGTTTAAGAGGTAAGAACCATGGATGATTCATTCTTTTAAATTAAAATAATTGCTTATGTCAAAAATCGTTGGACACATTTCGCAGGTAATCGGTCCGGTGGTCGATGTGTACTTCAAGTTTGAAGAAGGACAAGACGTGGAACACGCCTTGCCGAAAATCCACGATGCCATGACGATTGCCCGTAACGACGGGCGTACGCTGGTGATTGAAGTGCAGCAGCATATCGGTGAAGACACGGTACGCTGCGTGGCCATGGACAGTACGGACGGGTTGAAGCGCGGAATGGAAGTCGTTCCTACGGGGCATCCGATTTCGATGCCTATCGGAAACCAGATCAAGGGCCGTGTGATGAATGTGGTAGGTGATACCATTGACGGTATGAAAGAACTGGACAAGACGGACGGATTTCCTATTCACCGTGAACCTCCGAAATTCGAAGACCTGGCTACTACCCAGGAAGTATTGTTTACCGGTATCAAGGTCATCGACCTGCTGGAACCTTACCTGAAGGGTGGTAAAATCGGTCTGTTTGGTGGGGCGGGTGTTGGAAAAACCGTGCTCATCAAAGAGTTAATCAATAACATTGCCAAGAAACACAATGGTTTCTCCGTGTTTGCAGGAGTGGGTGAGCGTACCCGTGAAGGTAACGACCTGCTGAGAGAAATGATTGAATCAGGCGTAATCCGCTACGGTGACGAATTCCTCAAGAGCATGGAGGAAGGAAACTGGGACCTTTCGAAGGTGGATTACAACGAAGTGGAAAAATCGCAGGTAGCCATGGTGTTCGGACAGATGAACGAGCCTCCCGGTGCCCGTCAGTCAGTAGCCTTGTCGGGTCTGACACTGGCCGAATCGTTCCGTGACCGCCAGACGGGCGACAACGGTCCGCGCGATATCCTGTTCTTTATCGACAACATCTTCCGTTTTACACAGGCCGGTTCTGAGGTTTCAGCCTTGCTGGGACGTATGCCTTCGGCAGTAGGTTACCAGCCGACACTGGCTACGGAAATGGGACAGATGCAGGAACGTATCACTTCTACGAAGAACGGCTCCATTACTTCCGTGCAGGCGGTGTACGTGCCGGCCGATGACTTGACCGACCCTGCGCCGGCTACTACCTTTACGCACCTGGATGCCACTACGGTGTTGAGCCGTAAGATTACCGAGCTGGGTATCTATCCGGCTGTAGACCCGCTGGATTCTACGTCGCGTATCCTCGACCCGCTGATTGTGGGCAAGGAGCACTACGAAACCGCTCAGCGCGTGAAACAGATTCTGCAGCGCAACAAGGAGCTTCAGGATATTATCTCTATCTTAGGTATGGATGAACTTTCGGATGAAGACCGTCTGACGGTGAACCGTGCCCGCCGCGTGCAGCGATTCCTTTCGCAGCCGTTTGCCGTGGCCGAGCAGTTTACGGGTGTGCCGGGCGTGATGGTTTCCATAGAAGACACCATCAAGGGATTCAAGATGATTCTGGACGGCGAGGTAGACTATCTGCCTGAACAGGCTTTCCTGAACGTGGGTACCATTGAGGACGCCATTGAGAAGGGTAAGAAGCTGATGGAAGCGGCTGAGAGTTAATAATTAATAGTAAAAAGTTAAAAGCTGAAGGCGCTGAAAAGCCGGCGGCTAATAACGAATAATTGAATTATGAAAGAACTTCATCTGGTTATCGTTTCACCCGAAAAGCTGGTTTACGAAGGAAAAGTGAGCCAGGCTACCTTTCCGGGAAGCGCAGGAAAATTTCAGGTCATGGCCAACCATGCCCCGCTGATTTCCACGCTCTCGGCCGGGGAAGTGAAATACGTGGCCGGACAGGAAACGCAATCCCTGCAAATCAAGGGGGGATTCGTGGAAGTCAAGGAGAATCAGATTTCAGTCTGTGTGGAACTCTGAGAGGAGCGAAGCAGGCGATGAACCGAATATGTTTTTGGCGGCTTTCCGGATGAAAAACCGCACGATACTATGTTTTTGTTGACCGTTAAGAAGAAATTTATAAAAGAACTGACCGTGATTGGAATCGTGCTGACGACGCTCGTCGCCGTGGTATATCATCTGTTCATTCCCGACAGGTATTTCCTGTGGTTTCCGGCCATTCCGATATTCTTCTATCTTTTCGGCCTGTTGTACATAGAAATGTTCGCGTTCAACTATCGCGTGGGGCTGGAACGGATTGCGATGACGTATCTGGTGTGCAAGGTACTGAAATTCATTGTCGGTGCCATGCTGCTGATGTTCTACGGATTTGTGATAGGACATGAAGTGGTGGCGTTCATGCTGACCTTCATCTTCTTCTACTTTGCGTTTCTGATATTCGAAACCCGTTTTTTCCTTCTTTTTGAAGCGAAACTCAAACTAAGAAAAAAAGCTAATGATGAAAAAAATACGGTACATAATCATCACGCTGTTACTGCTGATGGCGGTTCCGGCTGCGCTGACGAAGGCACAGGCCGCTGAGGGTGACATCGACGTGAACGAACTGGTGTTCGGACACATTGGCGATGCCTACCAGTGGCACATTGCGAAGTTCGGCGATACGGAGGTAAGCATTCCGCTGCCGGTGATCGTGAAAAGCAGTACGGGCTGGCATGTGTTCTCGTCTGCCCGGCTGGAGGAAGGTCCTTACGAGGGACTGTACGTGGCCGAGGGTGGTGCCTACGACGGCAAAATCGTGGAACGCAATGCGGCCGGCGAGGAGGTGCGTCCGCTGGACATCTCCATCACGAAGAATGTGCTGGGCTTGTTTATCAACAGTGCGGTGCTGCTGGTCATCATGATGAGCTGCGTGCGCTGGTACAAGAAACATCCGCTGGAAGACGGGGCACCCAAGGGGGGCGTCGGCATGATTGAGGCCACGGTGCTTTCTATCTACAACGACGTGATTAAGGGCTGCATCGGCGAAAATTACCGCCGCTACGCTCCTTATCTGCTTACGGCGTTCTTCTTCGTGCTGGTGAACAACCTGATGGGGCTGATTCCTATCTTCCCCGGAGGTGCGAACGTGACGGGTAACATCGCCATTACGCTGGTGCTGGCTTTGTGTACGTTCGTGCTGACCAACGTGTATGGTACGAAGGCTTACTGGAAGGAAATCTTCTGGCCCGATGTGCCTACGTGGTTGAAGGCGCCGATTCCGATGATGCCGCTGATTGAATTCTTCGGTATCTTTACCAAACCGTTTGCACTGATGATCCGTTTGTTTGCCAACATCATGGCAGGACATGCGGCCGTGCTCAGTCTGGTGGCCATTATCTTCATCACGGTGAAGTCGGGTCCGGTTATCAACGGCTCGATGACGGTGGTGTCGGTGGCATTCAGCATTTTCATGGATGCGCTGGAAATTCTGGTGGCATTCATCCAGGCATACGTCTTCACGATGCTGTCGGCCGTGTTTATCGGTCTGTCGCAGGTGAAGGAACATGCCGAAAAATAATTGATTCAAAGAAAATTAAAGTATAACCTTTTAAAACAAGAAAATTATGTTATTGTCAGTTTTATTGCAGGCAGCTGCAGGTGTAGGTATTAGTAAGTTGGGCGCCGCTATCGGTGCAGGTATTGCAGTTTTGGGTGCCGGTATCGGTATCGGTAAAATTGGTAGCTCGGCCATGGAAGGTATCGCACGCCAGCCGGAAGCTTCAGGCGACTTGCGTATGAACATGATTATCGCTGCCGCTCTGGTAGAAGGTGTGGCCCTGATTGCCATCGTGGTTTGTTTGTTGACTTTGTTCTTGTAAAAAATAAAACAATAAGTTATGGGATTATTAACTCCGGATCCGGGGCTGCTGTTCTGGATGGTCATCACCTTCGGAGTCGTGTTCTTCATCTTGGCGAAATACGGCTTCCCGGTGATTCTGAAGACGGTGGAGGACCGGAAAGCATACATTGACAATTCGCTCAAGGCGGCGCGCGAGGCCAACGAACAGCTGGCCAACGTGAAGGTGGAGGGTGAGAAAATCCTGGCACAGGCACGCGAAGAACAGCACCGCATTCTGAGTGAGGCTGCTGCTACGCGCGACCGCATCATCAAGGACGCTCAGGAGAAGGCCTTCGCCGAAGGCAACCGCCTGATGGAGGAGATGAAGAAGCAGATTGAAACGGAAAAGGAAAGTGCCATCCGTGACATCCGCCGCCAGGTAGCCGTGTTGTCAGTGGGCATTGCAGAGAAGATTATGCGCAACAAACTGGCCGATGAAAAGGAACAGGCTGCGCTGATTGACCGTCTGCTGGATGAAATGATTGAAACTTCTAAAAAATAACGTGTCATGAATACAGGAGTCGTTTCAAGACGTTTCGCGAAGGCACTGCTGGCATACGCGAAGGGTGAAGGGCTGGAAGACAAGGTGTACAAGGAGGTGAAGACGCTGGCTGCACACTTTGCCGAAGTGCCCGGCCTGCGGCGTGCCGTGGAAAATCCGGTGCTGGAGAGAAGCAAGAAGCTGGAGCTGCTTTGCGAGGCTTCGGGTGGAAAGGACGTGAGCCAGGTGATGACGCGTTTTCTCAGCCTGGTGCTGGAAGACAGAAGGGAGAAGTTCTTGCAGTTCATGATGTGGTCGTACATCGACCTGTATCAGGAAGACAAGCACATCCTCATCGGAAAGCTTACCACTGCCGTCAGTTCGCCCAAGCTTGTGGCACACTTGCAGAAACTGGCTTCCGAGAAGACGCACGGTGAGGTAATTCTGGAAGAGAAGGTGGACAAAGGCCTGATCGGAGGATACATCATCGAACTGGGTGGCTTCCGCCTGGACTCCAGTGTGGCGAACCAGTTGAAGCGCGTGAAACAGCAGTTTATCGCGAAAAACAGGAGAATAGTGTAAGGAGTTAAAAAGTAAAAGTTAAAAGGTAAAAAGCTAACTTTTAGCTACACTTGCTCTCGTCTCTCGTTTTTAACTATTAACTTTTAATTATTAATTAAAGATTGCTATGCCAGAAAATACAATAAAACCCAGCGAAGTTTCAGAGGTGTTGCTCCAACAGTTGAAGGGGATTGACAACTCGCTGAAATTCGACGAAGTGGGTACCGTGCTTCAGGTGAGCGACGGTGTGGCCCGTATTTACGGTTTGCGTAATGCGGAAGCCAACGAGTTGCTGCAGTTTGAAAACGGTATCATGGGAACGGTGATGAATCTGGAAGAGGACAACGTGGGAGCGGTGCTCCTGGGTCCGACCGACCAGATTAAGGAGGGGATGATTGTGAAGCGTACCAAGCACATTGCTTCCATCAACGTGGGAGAAGCGATGCTGGGACGTGTAATCGACCCTCTGGGTGTGCCCTTGGACGGGCGCGGCGAAATTGGCGGAGAGCTGTGCGAGATGCCGCTGGAGCGTAAGGCACCGGGGGTTATCTTCCGTCAGCCGGTAACGGAACCGCTGCAGACGGGATTGAAGGCTATCGATGCCATGATTCCTATCGGCCGCGGACAGCGTGAGTTGATTATCGGCGACCGTCAGACAGGTAAGACGGCGATTGCCATCGATACCATCATCAACCAGCGTGCCAACTACGAGGCAGGAAATCCGGTGTACTGTATCTACGTGGCCATCGGTCAGAAAGGTTCTACCGTGGCCAGCATCGTGAATGCGCTGCGTGAGAAGGGGGCGATGGATTATACCATCGTGGTGGCTGCTACAGCTTCCGACCCGGCTGCCATGCAGTATTTCGCTCCGTTTGCAGGAGCTGCCATCGGCGAGTACTTCCGTGACACCGGCCGTCATGCACTGGTGGTGTACGATGACTTGTCAAAACAGGCTGTGGCCTACCGTGAGGTATCACTGATTCTGCGTCGTCCGTCAGGACGTGAGGCTTATCCGGGTGATATCTTCTACCTGCACTCTCGTCTGCTGGAGCGTGCGGCGAAGATTATCAACCAGCAGGAAGTGGCCGAACAGATGAACGACTTGCCGCCCAGCCTGAAGGGTAAGGTAAAGGCCGGAGGTTCACTGACCGCCCTGCCGATTATCGAAACACAGGCCGGCGACGTGTCTGCCTACATTCCGACTAACGTGATTTCTATTACCGACGGTCAGATCTTCCTGGAAACCGACCTGTTCAACCAGGGCTTCCGTCCGGCTATCAACGTGGGTATCTCCGTATCGCGTGTAGGTGGTAGCGCCCAGATAAAGAGTATGAAGAAAGTGGCCGGTACGCTGAAGATTGACCAGGCACAGTATCGTGAGCTGGAGGCCTTCTCGAAGTTCAGCAGCGACATGGACTCTGTGACTGCCATGGCCATCGACCGTGGACGTAAGAACAACCAGCTGCTGATTCAGCCGCAGTACTCACCGATGCCGGTAGGCGAACAGGTGGCTATTCTGTATTGTGGTACACACGGACTGATGCGCGACATTCCTATTTCGAAGGTACGTGCCTTCCAGGATGCGTTCTTGACTTACCTGCGTGCCAACCATCAGAAAGATGTGCTCGACGTGCTGGCTTCCGGAAAGATTACCGACGAAATTACGTCGCTCATTGAAAAAGTGGCCGCAGACGCAGCCGGACAATTTAAAGCATAAATCCCATGGCATCACTGAAAGAAGTTAAAGGAAGAATCAACTCAATCCACGGCACGCTGAAGATTACTTCGGCGATGAAGATGGTGGCGTCTTCCAAGCTGCACAAGGCGCAGGAGGCCATTGAAAATATGCTTCCCTACGAACGCCGGTTGCACCGCATGCTCAGTAATTTTCTGGGCGCGGAGCTGAGCGTGGAATCGCCTTTTGCAGTGAAACGTGAAGTGAAGAAAGTGGCCGTGGTGGTGTTTGCCTCGAACAGCAGTCTGTGCGGCGGATTCAATGCCAATGTCATCCGTCACCTGAACGAGGTGGTGGCAGAGTATGAGCCGAAGGTGGGCCGTGAGAACATCCTGATTTATCCGGTGGGCCGTAAGGTGGCCGATGCGGTGAAGAAGATGGAGGGACTGACGGCGGCCGGCGATTATCAGCACATGAGCGGAAAACCGAACTATCAGGAGGCGGCTGACCTGGCTGCCGAGCTGATGACACGGTTTGCCAGCGGTGAGATTCAGCAGGGGGAGCTGCTCTACAACCACTTCAAGTCGACCTCTTCGCAGGTATTGACGCGGGAAACTTACTTGCCGCTCGACCTGAGTGCCGGTCATGCGGACGAGAAGGGAGAGGAGCAGGAAACCATGCAGGCCGATTACCTCATCGAGCCGTCGCCGGAACAGGTGATGGAGGAGCTGCTGCCCAAGGTGCTCCGCATGAAGATGTACACCGTGCTGCTTGACTCCACGGCTTCGGAACATGCCGCGCGCACCATGGCTATGCAGATTGCCACGGACAATGCAAACGACCTGATTCAGGAACTGACCTTGATTTACAACAAGAGCCGCCAGCAGGCGATTACCAACGAGTTGCTGGACATCGTGGGCGGCAGCATGAGCTGACCCCACGGGCGGAACTCTTGTGTTCATTGCATAAAAAAACGTATCGCTGTCTCACGGCAGGATACGTTTTTTTTTGAACGAATAAACTAAAAAATTAATTATCTTAAAAAAGAAAACATGAAATTCTTTGGTGATTTATTTCTATAACAAACAGATTTCGTGTTTTGTTCGCTTTATCTGTCGGTTTTTCTTACTGATTTTTTTTAATAACTATAGAAGCATACTGCCGCACCGTCGAGCAGGCATTCCATTCGTCCTTCTCCCAGGCGGATATTGTCCATGTAGGAGTAGTCGCCTCGGCCGTAGTTCAGCCGGATGCTGGTGTAGAAAGCGTCGTACCAGTCCCACGTGAAGGTGTAGGTATATTCCTCCCAACGTCCGCGGGCATCCTGAATGCGGATAAAGTCTTCACCGGTTCCGTTGGTATAGAAGCGCAGCACCTGAAAGTGATGCAAGCCGTAGTCGTCGTACCAGTCGTCCTGCCAGTCGTAGCTGCAGAGATAAGCTGTGCGTTCACGATATTCCAGGGTGTTGTTTCCCAGTTCCATTTCCACGTTACACGACGGGAAGGCGAGTGTCAGTGCGACCAGCATCGCCATATATATGAATTTTCTTACCCTTGTTCTCATAACTCTTTGTGTGTTTGTTTTCCTCTATGTGACAAAGGTATCCGAAAAAAATCATACAAACGAATGATTTTTCCTATTCCTGTGGGGGAATTTCCCTATCGGAGGTAGGGATTGGCGCATAAAAAAGCCCTGCAGCCGGTGGAAAAGTTTCCGGTGCAGGGCGCTATGGAGATGTATTATTGTGCCTGGTCAGGCTTTCTGAAGCAGGACAGCCAGCGCGTCGCGCCAGTCTTCACCGTTATGCGGGCAGTAGGTCTGGAAACCCAGCTGGCGGGCTGCCTGTACGTTGCCAGCCCCGTCGTCAATGAAGAGCGATTCTGACGGAAGAATGTCGGCATCGGCTATCAGGAAGTCAAAAATCTGCCGGTCGGGCTTGGTCACTCCAATCTGGTAGGAGAGGTACAGCTTGTCAAAATAGTCGCTGAGCGGTTTCCCCTTTGACGAGAATGCCGGACTGCAGGCCCAGTCCATCACGTAAGGATTGGTGTTGCTCAGCACGAAGAGCTTGTAGCGCTTGCGCAGCTCCTTCAGGCAGTCGAGCAGACGTTCGTCCAGTCCGGTGAAGTAGCCCAGCCATGCCTGGCGCGTCTCCTCCCAATTAGGAGTACGTCCGCCGCACAACTGTCCCAGCTTCACCTGGAACTCATCGGGGGTAATTTTTCCTTCTTCCAGTTCCTGGAAAATCCCCGTCTGGTGATATTTGTCCAGGCGCTGGTCGGCATCGGCCACCCCTAACTGGCGGAACGCTTCCACCGCCTGTTCGCGGCTGATAGGGGCGATGACCCCTCCGAAATCAAAAATCAGGTTTTTTATCATATATTGTTTTTATTTTCTCAGCATCAGGTTCTTGAACGGGGCAGGATAGGGAGTCTCAAATTCCATCCGTTCGCCCGTAAGCGGGTGGTAGAAGCACAGCTTGAAGGCGTGGAGTGCCAGACGTCCGAGCGGGTCGGTTTCGCAGCCGTAACGTGCGTCGCCCACCACCGGATGGCCGAGCGACTGCATGTGCACGCGAATCTGGTTCTTGCGTCCCGTTTCCAGTTGCAGTTCCATGAGCGAATAGCCGTTGGCCCGCTTGATGGTGCGGTAGTGCGTGATGGAGAGCTTGCCTCCGTCGTCTATCGGCGAGGAGCTGACGTACAGCTTGCGGTCGGTGAGCCAGGAGCGTACGGTGCCCTGGTCTTTCTCCATGTCGCCCATGACGATGGACACGTAGCGGCGGTCGTACACGATGTCGTGCCAGTTGTCGCGGAGTGTGTGCTGCGTCTTCTCATCCTTGGCATACATCATGATGCCCGAGGTTTCGCGGTCCAGACGGTGCACCACGAAGATGCGGTTGTTGCGGTGCGTGCGCTTCACGTACTCATTCAGAATGTGCTGTGCGGTGCGTTCCTTCTGGTGGTCGGTAGCCACGGACAGCAGTCCTTCCTTCTTCTCCACCACGATGAGATAGGCATCCTCGTAGAGAATCTTCAGCATGGGGTGGCGGAACTCGTGCTTGTTCTTTTCACGGCTCACCTGCACCTTCATGCCCGGCTTCAGGGGAAAGTTGTACTGCGTCTGGATGTTGTTGTCCACCAGCACCACGCGGTTGGCCAGCAAGGCTTTTACGCGCGTGCGGCTGATGCCGTCCATCTTCTTCATAAGGAACTCCATCAGTTCCGCCGGTTCATTGACCGGATAGATTGTATATTTGGCTGCGGCACGCGGGATAGGGCGTCGGCCGTTGTTGCCAGAGTTATTTCTTGCCACTTTGTTGCGTCAGTTAAAAGTTAGAAGATAGGGGAGAGTGTTTAGCGTCTTTCCAGTTGCACGACATTTTCCACGTGATGCGTGTGAGGGAACATGTCGACAGGCTGTACGGCAGTCACCTTGTACTTGCCGTCGAGCAGCTGGAGGTCGCGTGCCTGTGTGGCCGGGTTGCAGCTCACGTAGACGATGCGTTTCGGCTCGGCAGCCAGTATCACGTCGATTACGTCATTGTGCATACCTGCGCGGGGAGGGTCGGTGATGATGACATCCGGACGTCCGTGCTCCGCAATGAAGTCGTTGGTAAGGATGTCCTTCATGTCGCCCGCATAGAACAGCGTATTGTCGATGCCGTTCAGGGCTGAGTTCACCTTGGCATCCTCGATGGCTTCGGGCACATATTCGATGCCCACCACCTTGCGTGCCTGGCGTGCCACGAAGTTGGCGATGGTACCTGTACCCGTGTAGAGGTCGTACACCAGTTCGTTGCCCGTGAGTCCGGCAAATTCGCGTGCTACCTTATATAAATTATAGGCCTGTTCAGAGTTCGTCTGGTAGAACGATTTCGGTCCCACCTTGAAGCGCAGTCCCTCCATCTCCTCGAAGATGTGGTCGTTGCCTTTGAACACTTCCACGTCGAGGTCGCCGATGGTATCGTTGCACTTGTTGTTGATGACATACATCAGCGAAGTAATCTGCGGGAAGCTGTCGGCCATGAACTGCAGAATCTCTTCCATCTTGCGGCGGCCTTCGTCGTCGGTCACCTTGCACTGCAGCACCACCATCAGTTCGCCCGTAGACGAGGTACGGATCATGATGTTACGAAGAAGTCCTTCCTGCGTGCGCAAGTTGAAGAACGGGAAGTTGTGCGCGTAGGCATAGTCGCGTACGGCATTGCGAATCTGGTTGGAAATGTCGTCCTGCAACCAGCACTTGTCGATGGCCAGCACCTTGTCGAACGCCCCCGGAATGTGGAATCCCACGGCATTCATCTGGTCGTACTTCACGTCCTGCTTCACCTCCTCTTCCGTAAGCCAGCGCTTGTTGGAGAATGTAAACTCCAGCTTGTTACGGTAAAAGCGGGTCTTTTCCGAGCCTAAGATAGGACGGAATTCCGGCAGTTCCACCTTCCCGATGCGGGTGAGGTTGTCGAACACCTGTTTCTGCTTGTACTTGAGCTGTTCCTCGTAAGAAAGACATTGCCATTTGCATCCTCCGCACACTCCGAAGTGACTGCAGAACGGCTCCGTGCGCAGGGGTGATTTCTCATGGAACTTTACCGCCACCGCTTCGGCGTAATGGTTCTTCTTGCGCTTCACCTGTAAATCGACTACGTCGCCCGGCACTACATACGGGACAAATATTACCAACTCGTTCACTTTAGCCACGGCTTTTCCTTCTGCGGCTACGTCTGTTATCGTTACCTTCTCCAGTAAAGGCAGTTCTTTTTTCTTTCTTGCCACGTTCTTTTCAATAAAACCAATTTGGGAGCAAATTTATACATTTTTCCTGACATTCTTCCATGTTTTTCGAAGAAGTTCATTTTGCAAACTCTATGTTGCAAAATATGTCGAAAAATATCTTCACAAAATTTGGGATTCAATAAAATATATATAGATTTGCCAGCGGTTGACCAACGAAAAACATTATTGAACCTTATCAAATATAAGAAAACATGGAAAAGAAAAGAGTCTATACTTTTGGAAACGGACAAGCTGAAGGAAAAGCTGACATGAGAAATCTTCTGGGTGGCAAGGGCGCAAACCTGGCCGAGATGAACCTGATCGGGGTGCCTGTACCTCCCGGATTCACCATAACAACCGAAGTCTGCAACGAATATTTTGAAAAAGGAAAAGAAGCAGTGGTTGCGCTGCTGAAAGACGACGTGGAAAAATCCATCAAGGGAGTAGAAGCCCTGATGAAGTCGAAGTTCGGCGATGTGGAGAATCCGTTGCTCGTTTCCGTACGTTCGGGTGCCAGAGCGTCCATGCCGGGGATGATGGACACCATTCTGAACCTGGGTCTGAACGATGAAGTAGTAGAAGGACTGGCTCGCAAGACTAACAACCCTCGCTTTGCGTGGGACTCTTACCGCCGCTTCGTACAGATGTACGGCGACGTGGTGCTGGGCATGAAACCCGTGAACAAGGAAGACATCGACCCGTTTGAAGCCATCATTGAAGAAGTGAAGAAGGCCAAAGGCGTACGTCTGGACAACGAACTCGACGTGGACGACCTGAAGGCACTGGTAGTCCGCTTCAAGGAAGCCGTGAAGAAACAGACCGGACAGGAATTCCCGTCATGCGCTTACGAACAGTTGTGGGGCGCCATCTGTGCCGTATTCGATTCATGGATGAATGAACGCGCCATCCTTTACCGTAAGATGGAAGGTATTCCGGCAGAGTGGGGAACAGCCGTGAACGTACAGGCCATGGTATTCGGTAACATGGGTGAGACTTCGGCTACGGGTGTATGCTTCTCACGCGACGCCGCTACCGGTGAAGACCTGTTCAACGGTGAATACCTGATCAATGCGCAGGGTGAAGACGTAGTAGCCGGTATCCGTACTCCGCAGCAGATTACCAAGATTGGTTCTCAGCGCTGGGCCGAACTGCAGGGTATCTCGGAAGCAGAACGTGTGGCCAAATATCCTTCTATGGAAGAAGCCATGCCGGAAATCTACAAGGAACTCGATGAACTCCAGACCAAACTGGAAAATCACTACCACGATATGCAGGACATGGAATTTACCGTGCAGGAAGGCAAGCTCTGGTTCCTCCAGACCCGTAACGGTAAGCGTACAGGTGCCGCTATGGTACGTATCGCCATGGAAATGTTGCATCAGGGCATGATTGACGAAAAGACCGCTTTGATGCGCTGCGAACCCAACAAGCTGGACGAGCTGCTGCATCCGGTATTCGACAAGGAAGAACTGGGACGTGCCCGCGTGCTGACACGTGGTTTGCCGGCTTCTCCGGGTGCTGCCTGCGGACGTATCGTCTTCTTCGCCGAAGATGCTGCTGAATGGCATACCAACGGCCATCGCGTGGTACTGGTTCGTATTGAAACTTCTCCGGAAGACCTGGCTGGTATGCAGGCTGCCGAAGGTATCCTGACCGCCCGTGGAGGTATGACCTCGCACGCAGCCGTAGTAGCCCGCGGAATGGGTAAGTGCTGTGTATCAGGAGCCGGAGCCATCAACGTAGACTACAAGACCCGTACGGTGGAAATTGACGGAGTCGTACTGAAAGAAGGTGACTACATCTCCATCAATGGAACCAACGGATATGTATATGCCGGAGAAATTCCGACTCAGCCGGCCAAACTGTCGGGTAACTTTGCCGAACTGATGGAACTCTGCGACAAATATGCTCGTCTGAAAGTCCGTACCAATGCCGACACGCCGCGCAACGCACAGGATGCCCGTGGCTTCGGTGCTGTAGGTATCGGTCTGTGCCGTACGGAACACATGTTCTTTGACGACGAAAAGATTGTGGCTATGCGTGAAATGATTCTGGCCAAGGACGTAGAAGGCCGCAAGAAAGCCCTCGACAAGCTGTTGCCTTACCAGAAAGCTGACTTCAAGGAAATCTTCAAGACCATGGACGGACTGCCTGTCAACGTACGTCTGCTCGACCCGCCGTTGCATGAATTCGTTCCGCACGATTTGAAAGGTCAGGAAGAAATGGCACAGGCCATGGGTGTGACCGTAGATTATATCCGCCAGCGCGTGGAAAGTCTGTGCGAACACAACCCGATGCTGGGTCACCGTGGTTGCCGTTTGGGAAATACGTATCCGGAAATCACCGAAATGCAGACTCGCGCCATCCTGGGTGCTGCCTGCGAACTGAAGAAAGAAGGTTACGACCCGCATCCTGAAATCATGGTGCCGCTGATTGGTATCCTGTATGAATTCGAAGCACAGGAAAAGGTGATCCGTGAAACTGCTGCCAAACTGTTCAAGGAAGAAGGCGTGGAAATTCCGTTCAAGGTGGGAACCATGATTGAAGTGCCGCGTGCCGCCCTGACTGCCGACCGCATCGCTTCACATGCCGAATACTTCTCATTCGGTACAAACGACCTGACTCAGATGACCTTCGGTTACTCTCGCGATGATATCGCTTCCTTCTTGCCGGTTTACCTGGAAAAGAAAATCCTGAAGGTAGACCCGTTCCAGGTACTCGACCAGAATGGTGTGGGCCAGCTTATCGAAATGGCGGTAGCCAAAGGCCGTTCCGTACGTCCGGCACTGAAATGCGGTATCTGCGGTGAACACGGTGGTGAACCGATGTCCGTGAAGTTCTGCCACAAGGTAGGTCTGGATTACGTGAGCTGCTCACCGTTCCGCGTGCCTATCGCAAGACTGGCTGCGGCGCAGGCTGCAATCGAGGAATAGCACGATATAGCTGATACTCAATAAAATAGGCGGTATGCTTTTCATTTACAAAGGCTTACCGCCTATTGTATTTTTAAAAGGTACGTTCATTCCGCACGGAAAATGAGCGTAATAAACGCAAATGTTTAGAGAATGTTGTTGTGCTTTTCGTTGGGTGTTTAGAGCGTGTTTAGAGCCGTAATTGATGATATGACAGAAAGTTAAGACATTGGAAGCTGTTTGGAATAAATTTAAATAATAACATAATAAAGACATAGAACGATATGGCAACATTTAAAGCGTGTGTTCAAAAAGAACGCAAGGACGGATTTTATCCGGTTTATATCAGAGTTACCCACCATAGGGGGACACAATTCATGAAGACCGACAAGATGGTCACGAAGAAAGAACTTTCCAGAGCGAAAGAAATCGAAGACCCCTACGTGCTTCAGTATTGTGCCGGGCGGATAGTGGAATATAACGAGCGGCTCAACAAAAAAGACATTGAACATTGGACGGTCAAGGAAGTGGTGGATTTTCTTACGAACGGCAATGACGATATTTGTTTTTCGGATTATGCGAGAGTGCATATCGACAGAATGATTGACCGTGGGCAGGAAAGGAATGCCAAGAACTACAAGCTTGCCCTACAACATCTGGAACGGTTCATCGGAACCAACCAAGTGATGTTCGCTCAGTTGACCTCTACGCAGGTGAACAAATGGATAAAGTCGCTTGAACAGACGCATAGGGCAAAGGAAATGTATCCAATCTGTATGCGTCAGGTATTTAAAGCCGCCATGTTGGAGTACAACGATTACGATAACGGTATAATCCGTATCAAAGTCAACCCATGGGTGAAAGTGGAAATACCAACGGCTGATCGTGCGGAGAAGCTTGCCATTACCCCCGAAGCATGTCGGGAGTTCTTTTCATTCCCTCTGCCGGAAAGTAAGATGAAATATCCACAGACGGAGTTCGGGCGTGATGTTGCTATGATGGTGCTTTGCCTTGCAGGAATCAACACGATTGACCTGTATAATCTAAGAAAGCAGGATTACCGGAACGGAATTATCCACTACCAACGGGCCAAAACGAAGAAGTTCCGTGCGGATGGTGCGTATATGGAAATGCGGGTGCCAGCAATCATCCAGCCGCTATTTGAAAAGTACATGAACACGGCAAAAGATGATGAGCGTTTGTTCAATTTCTATCAGCGCATGACTACATCGGACAGTTTTTGCGCCAATGTCAACAGTGGGATAAGGCAATTATGCAAGGCTATGGGAATGCCAAAGGAAGAGTGGTATTCGGCTTACACGTTCCGGCATACATGGGGAACAGTAGCTCAGAATGATGTACGTGCCTCTATCTCGGAAGTGGCGTTTGGCATGAACCATAGCAATGGACACAACGTAACACGAGGGTATATCAAGATTGACTTCTCCCCTGCTTGGGAACTGAACGAGAAAGTAATTGATTTCATTTTCTTCTCCGGTAAGGCTTCTGTACGTGAGCAGAAACAGGAGGATGTGCATTTCCGCTTGTCATACCGCTATATGGTGAATGCGGCTGCATACCACAACGGGCAAAAGGTGGCGGAACTGACCGATGTAGGCTTCAACAATGTGGACGAGGTGATTGCCCGGCTCGTAACTATGCTGCCGGATGATATTCCGAACCGTTCAATGGTGATGTTCAAAATCGTCAACCTCGACAAAGACCAGACGGTGGTGTACCAACGGCAGAAAGGGAAAGGATTCTGATTTTTTTTGTGACTTCACGAAATGATATAAGCCTGCAAGGTATTTTTCTTTGTAGGCTTTCTTTTTTATTCAATTTTTATTCTTGCCCTAAAATCGAAAATTTCTTCACGTGCGCACGCACGCGCGGTAGATGTAGTAGTAGATATATATATTTATTTTATGGTATATCTTCCGAAGAAATGGGGTATAATTGTACATTTATTGCTATTTCTTCCGAAGAAATACCCTTTTCTTCCGAAGAAATGTACATTTATGGCTGTTTCCTCCGAAGAAATACCCCTTTTCTGTACATTTATGGTTATTTCTTCCGAAGAAATAAATGTAATATCTTCTGAAATTATGTCAAAAAATAGCTCATTTCAGCCATTTCAGAAGATTTTTGAGGTGCTTTTGAGCTGATTTTCGCATAAAAAATTCAATCTGTACAAGAATGTACATTTATGCGTATTTTTTCCGAAGAAATACCCCTTTTCTGTACAATTAAGGCAATATCTTCCGAAGAAATCCGAAGAAATGGGGTATAATTGTACATTTATTGCTATTTCTTCCGAAGAAATACCCTTTTCTTCCGAAGAAATTTTACGGTCCGGACATGAAAAAAGCGACATTCTCTCGAACATCGCTTCAAAGCAAATCAGTAAAATCGTCCCCTTTTCGGGTTGGGGTTCCCTTGACATGAAGACAATCTAAAGTAGAGGGTAATAGATTATTCTTCCTCGTCTTCTTCTCCGGCAAGTTTGACAAGCTTATCCTCAATGGTGAGTTTGACCTCGCCATCGTCTATGCTGATATTCTTAGGCATGATGATTTTAATGAACTCTGTCGACACTTTCACCCTGTCTTTGGGGTCAAGTTCCAGGAAGTCCTGCATTATTAGTGGCGTCACATCTCCTTCGGGTATAGTGTTGTGCGCTTCAAGCCATTTCTCAATCATCCCTTTTGCCAGTGCCGTTATTTTGTTGGGCGTACCTTTTTGCCGTCCTCCGGTCTTTTTTCCTATTGCCATAATGATTTGTATGTAAAAAGATAAAATGATGATGCGAAGATAACGGCTTACTTTCGCACGCAAGGTATAACTTTTAATAATCAAAACTAAAGTCTTATGGGTTTAATAGGAAGTGCCATAGGTGCTGCAGGCAGCATTTTCGGTGGGATCAAGGCATCCAAGGCCATGAAGAAAGCAAAACGTAATGTTGAGGCTCAACGGCAAAAGAATCAGGACTGGTACGACAGGCGGTACAACGAGGATGCCACTCAGCGGGCTGATGCACAACGCATCCTTACGCAAACTGAAGAGAGTATAAAACAACGTAACAAAGCCGCTGCCGGTAGTGCAGCCGTCATGGGCGGTACTGATGAAAGTGTGGCAGCGGCTAAAGAAGCGAACAACAAGGCTCTTGCCGATGCAACATCACAGATTGCCGCTGATGCAGAAGCACGTAAGGACAATATCGAAGCCACTTATATGCAAAACGACAATGCTTTCGTGGAACAGCTTAACGCCATTGAGCAAGGCAAGGCCAATGCCATATCGGGAGCTGTACAAGGAGTAACTAACGCGGTAAGTCAAATGCCTTTCTAAACTATTTCAATATGGCAACAATGGATGATATTTTAGGAAACGGAGGTGGTACGCCTCCGCCCAAAGGTTCTAAGGAATGGCACGAACAGCAGCAAGACGCTCCTTCCGTATCATCCCCGGCAAAGGGTACACAGAAATGGACGGAACAACAAGCAGCTGCGGCTCCTGC
>UMLG01050332.1_pt1 | contig 28646 bp, 19 predicted proteins | sample 1966511 | NCBI WGS metagenome assembly UMLG01 (sample SAMEA4836195, study PRJEB28245) | human gut metagenome | biome: gut microbiome; material: fecal sample | place: Denmark | collected 2008
GAAACAGAACTATATTTTTAGTAAAAGTGTTATTTTAGTGACAAAAAACAGTCACTTCAATATAAAGATCAGAATGTTAAAACAGTATGCTATTAGAAAAAAGGCATGAAAATCTGATCGTATTATGAAAGAAAAGGAGATATAGAATTATGAAGACATGGAAAAAACTTTTATCGCTTGTATTAGTTGGTGCATTGGCATTTTCTTTTACAGCTTGTGGAAATGCAAAGAAGAGCGATTCCGGTAGCAAAGGAAAAGAAGCATTCCGTACACTCGATCAGATCAAAAAGAGCGGTACGATCAACATTGGTGTCTTTTCTGATAAAAATCCATTTGGATATGTGGATGAAAACGGTGAGTATCAGGGATATGACATTTATCTTGCAAACCGTTTAGGAAAAGATCTTGGTGTCAAAGTAAACTTCGTATCAACAGAAGCTGCTAACCGTATTGAGTATCTGCAAACAGGAAAAGTAGATGTGATCCTTGCAAACTTCACGGTAACAGATGAAAGAAAAGAAGAAGTAGACTTTGCACTCCCATATATGAATGTAGCATTAGGTGTGGTATCACCTTCTGATAAAGTTGTAAAGAGCCTGGATAACTGGAATGCAAAAGACCAGCTTATCGTTATCTCAGGAACAACAGCAGAACCATATCTGATGGAAAACTATCCTGACATCCCATTACAGAAGTATGATTCTTATGCAACAGCAAAGAACGCACTCGAAAATGGAAACGGTGTCGCATGGGTAAATGACAACACAGAAGTAATCGCTTTTGCAAAGCAGAACAAAGATTATACAGTCGGTATCTCTAAACTTGGTGATAACGATACGATTGCTCCTGCAGTAACAAAAGGCAACAAGACTGTATTAAACTGGTTAAATGATGAGATCAAGAGCCTTGGTAACGAGAAGTTCTTCCACAAAGATTATGAAGAAACGCTGGTTGACACATATGGTACAGAATACGAAGAGGAACTTGTTATCGAAGGTGGCCAGACAAAATAAAAAAGTGATCCGATAAAGACGTTTCGACAGTTTTTCCGGTAGGAAAAGTCATATGTATCAAAGGATTTTAAAATTAAAATACCGGCTTGCAAGGATTTGGCAAGCCGGTATTTTTTGTTGTACTGTCATGGTTCTTTTACATCGTGTTTTTACCGTGCTGTCACGGTTCTTTTACATTATGCTTTTTCTGTACTGTCACAGCCCTTTTATATTGTGTTTTTTATTTTACTTTTACGATCGTTTTTGCACGTTTTTTTCCTGCTTTTACGGTAATGATTGCTTTTCCTTTTTTGCGTGCTTTGACTTTCACGGAAATCTTTTTAGCAGCATTTGTGGTCTTTTTGATGGTTACGATCTTTTTCTTTGAAGAGGTAACGGTGACCTTATCGGTAGTCTTTTTCGAGGTAACCGTATTCGTTACCGGGAAAGTAAGTGCCTTTGAACTGCCTTTTTTGATCGTTATATTTTTTTTCGCTGATTTGATCTTTTTACAAGGATTTTTTACGGCTTTTGCTGACGGAGCTGTCGTTGGTTTTGCGGATACGGCTGGTGTATCTGCAGATGTCGTTGGTTTTGCGGATACGGCTGGTATATCTGCAGATGGCGTTGTTGATGGAGTAGGAGTGTCGATCGCAGGTGCTTTTTCAACTTTTTTACAATGGATCACATAGGTTGTAATACTGTTTGCTTTTAAGGTTGTGCTGATCTTTCCGGCAGATGGATTCCATGTGCTGACCGTGGCGGATGAATCCGTTGTTTCAGAAGTTACGTCTGCCCAGTTTTCTCCGTTTGCAAGATCTCCGCTGGTACGAATGACTTCCATCGTAGATTGTGCAAAAGAACCGGTATATTTTTGTGTATCTACAGTAGAAAAGTCAATTGCGGACAGATCAATTTCTGTGTTCTGTGCTTCGCCATTTAAGTTGGTGACAACAATCACAGTATCTCCGCTTGTGGCATCAAATGCTGCTGTACTATATAATTTTTTAGAAGACAAAGAAGTGCTGCCAAGCAAAGTATAACCCGGCTTAATATAGCGGGAATATTGTCCCATTCCATAGTATTTTTTTGTTAATACGATCTTTTCCTGATTATGATCCGCTACGGCAATTCCCCAGAATCCATTTTTATCAAGATCCTTATATTCTTCAGCAGATTTACTGTCAGCATCGTATTTGTTATTGGCATCGACATGAATGTCAATTGCATCCCAAAGAACCCAGGCAGAAGGCATCAGGTAATTTAACTGTCCTGCCATATTTTTTGATAAACCTAAGGCAGCACTCATCTCCTGTGCGTTGGTTCCTTCACTATAAGAACCATCTACTTCTGACATCCAAAGATTGACTCCTAAATCCTGTGCAGCCTGTCTGGTATAAGCGGCACTGGATTTGTTATAGGTATAACAATGGATATCCATTCGGTCTAACATGCTTTGGGAGGTACTGTCTATTTTGGAAAAGAATGCATTGGTATCTGTTGTGCTTGAGTAGTCACATCCTGCAAGGACCATATCATTTAATCCGTTTGTGAGCATGGCGTTTTTCACAACTGGCAATAAAGCAGAAATGGAATCCGGCTCTATTTTACAGCCCTCCTGTTTGGAATTTAAAGCTGTCCAACCACCGGAAGGCTCGTTCATCGGTTCTAAACTTGATAACGAATAGCCCTCTTCTTTCAAATGTTTTGTGACATCCGTTAAATATTTTGCAAATGCAACATGACAATCACTTCTGAGATTTTCAGCAGAATTGACGCCTCCGGAAGAGCAGCCGCTGTTTGTCATAAAGTATGGAGGGGAATTGGAAAAAGCTTCTCCAAGGAAATTTTCTCCTGCTTTTTTGGCTGCCTTCATTAACACATTTAACTGGTTCTTGTCGGCATTCCAGTCATAATTCCAAGCATAACCGGCAGTCAGATCGTATTGATCAAACTGTTCCCCTTCTTCTTTGGTTGTGATCTTCGTTGGATTTACGGCATATCCGGGAATTTTGGAATCAGAACGTGTAATATGATCATGAGAAGGATCATCTCCGCCACCGATATTGTATCTGCCGATCGTCATTCCCAGCCCATTTTCTTTATCGTAGAAAGCATCAGTTGCCTGCTCAGAGAGAGTGTTGCTATAGCCTACACGGTTTGCCCACCAGCAAAGGCTTGTACCAAACCCCTGAAATTCGCCATAACTGTTATGATTTGTATCATGAAATGTAGAACGATTCGTCGGATCAACAGAAATTACTGTTTTTTCCGCTGCCTTTACTTTTCCGTTGTTAGTGTTACAAGTTGTATGCACATTGCAGAGGACAGAAAGTGTCAGACTTCCTATTAGTGTCGTGGCGATTACTTTTCGAAATAGTGTTTTGCTCAAATTCTTTCACCTTTCCTTTCTTTTTTATTGTATCTAGCATATCTAAAATACACTTGATGAATATAGAAATTATTTGCAAATAGTTTCCTATAGAGTTATTTTATAATATCGTATATAATTTTCCTATACACAATTTACTCTTTGGTTTGTCTTATTTCTACTTTTTGTTGAAACAGGAATATTTCTGTGACAATAGCAGATCAAACCATTTTTTGTGATTATGTTGCTTTTACAATGTCTTAGAATGTTAGAAAAAGGAGAGAGAATATGCATCCACCAGAGAAACCATTTTTTCAACAGAATATTTATTTTTCGGCTGATATGAAGCATTTACCGGAGATTGTTTTGATCGATGATGTAACCATCTCATCACCCTATGTACATTATCGGAGAAAACCGGAAGAATACATCCTTTATTATATTTATGATGGTGAAATGTATCTTACAGAAGGTGATACAGCCTATGTATTGACAAAAGGAGACATTCTGCTCTTAGATCCGAAGCGTGTTCATTATGGAAGAAAGACATCGACTTGTCATTATCTGTATTTGCATTTTCGGTGGGATGATCTGAAAGAGGAGAGTATTCAGACAGATCATCTATTGCATTTTCGTAAAAGTCTGCGGGAGCAGAATTCATTATTTGATGCTGCCAATGCAGGTGGTGACCGGCTTATTTTGCCTAAATACCGGAAGGTACCGAAACGTTCGGATGGAAAGATCAGGTTTCTACTCGAACAGATGCAAAGCCAGTTTCACAATGGCATGGAATACCGTCAGGAGATGACAGCAGCATTGTGTCTTCAATTCTTTATAGAATATGCCAGAATTTTGAATGATCAATATAGTGAGAATACAACTAAAAATATGGACCAGACGATCAGCAACATTATTACATATATCTACCGGTATTACCCGGATGAAATCACAAGCCGGGACATTTCTCGTAGAATGCATGGTAACTATAATTATATCAATCGGAAATTTAAGGAATACACTGGAAGGACGATCATGAATTTTCTGAACGAATATCGTGTCTACAGAAGCAGGGAATTGCTGGCAACCGGATTATATACTCATAAACAGATTGCAGCCGAAGTGGGATTTTGCAATGAATTTTACTTTTCACGCGTATTTAAAAAGGTAATAGGGATCAGTCCAAGTGTGTATGCAAAAGGTGTAAATAGAAAGGAAACCATCTAGTGGATTGGAATGAAAGGAAAAAGTGTGCGCTGTATTGACAGTAAATAACAGATGAAATATCATAATAGATAAAGATTTTTGCAAAGCAGAAAGAAAAGTTTTGCAAGAATGGGTTTATGAGTTTAAAGCAGAATTCATGAACGGCAAAATTCTAAAAAATAGAAAAAGATGCAGAAAATTGCATGATCGAGATCGGATAAAAAAGAAACGGAGTTGTTCAAAAGATGAAAAAAATGGGAAAATATATCGGCATGATCGCACTTCTTTTTGTGGTTTGTATGGCAAAGAACAGCCAGACAGCAAAGGCGGCGGATACGATGACCATGACGGAATTGTATAATAGTAAAAACTATGAAGAAGCAAGAGCGAATGAGAGAACAATCACCGTATCAAGTCTTGGTGAATTTACAATGTTTCAAAAGGCGGCAGCGGAAGATGCGAAAGGTCTTAGCGACCTGTCTTTTGTACAGACACAGGATATTATAGCAAGTGAATGTACATTTTCCTATGACAAAGACAGTAATATGATCGTAATCCGGCAGGACGAAACGGTGCTTGGCTATATTGATAGAAAATATAAGGTTTATAATCAGCAGAAAGAAAAAGCATCATGGAAAGAACTTGGTTTAGAGGATGCTTTATCCTATGATAAAAGCAGCACACCGGTAGATATAAAGGGAAATTATAATGGACAGAATCATGTATTAAAAGGATTTATCATTGGAAACGTCGGAATGGCAACGACAACATGGGGGGCTTTATTTGCTAATATGGATGGCGACATAAAGGATCTTTATGTAAAGGATTGCTGCGTATTAAAAAGTTATGGGCCAATTGCTAATGTATCGGGAGGAAAGCTTTTGAACGTAACAACACAGAATTGTGTAGGATTGGGAACCGATATATCAGGCATGGTTGGCTGGGCCTGTGGTAACAGTATTGATCATTGTACTGTGAAAGACTGTACATTGATCAGGGCCAATGAAGTAGACAACAGAACACGTTTTGGCGGTATTGCATCAGTGAATTCCTCTTCAACAATTCAAAACAGCAGTGTCAAAAACATACACATATATAGTCCGGAAGATACCGATTTTGCTGCGGGTGGAATTGTTGGTTATATAGATGAAAAAAGTCAGGCTGTGATAAGTGGTTGCGTGGTAGATTGTGATATAGAGCATTTTTCAAAAGCAGGAGGAATTGTAGGGGAAGTAGAAGACAGTTTCAGTACAAAAATTGTCAACTGTATCAGCAGAGGAAAAATTAATTATACTGCGAATGGTGGAATGAATGGTGGAATAGTAGGAAAAATAACAGGATCGTCCATTGTAGCAATACTCAACAGTGTTAGTACAGTACAGTTAGACACAACAGCATATAGTGGTGGACTGGTTGTAAATGCATCAGAGGATGCTACGATTGTTTCAATTAAAAATTGCCTTTTTTCAGGAAAGGTGTCTGCAGATGAAACAGGAGCACTTGTAGCAGGAACAGCAGCTGTTAATATACAGCAGAGCTATGCGATCCAATCGGCAGGAGAGTTGTTTTGTTCGGATATATTGGATGTTATCCTATCTAAGGATTGCTATTCTGTAAGCCTAAAACAGATTCGTGGAACAGAGGAAAGTCAGGTTATTACAGATACAGGTGTTTATAAAGGTTTTTGCCATGTTTTGGATATGTTGAATCGGTTTGTAAGGAGATCGACAGATCAGAATTTGGTAGAATGGACAGCATTAGACGATGGATTGCCCGTACCGGCATTGGATCAGGATATTTTAAATACGATTCTTAATACAGAGAATGAGGATCCTATCAGTGACGACACACCGGTGACATCACCGACCGTATCGCCAGGTGCTACACCGTCAGTGTCACCGACAGTAATGCCAAGCACTATGCCATCAGCGTCACCGACAGCAACGCCAAGCACTATGCCATCAGCGTCAGCGACAGCAACGCCAAGTGCTACACCGGCCGCATCACCGACAACCGATCCAAACGATGATACTGCAAAGGATGACCATTCCGGCAATGGAACGAATGACAATAATGGAACAAATGACAAAAAGAATGATACATCATCTGATCAGTCAGGGACAGGCAGTAACCATTCTAATAGCAATGCTGCTCTGACAACAAAAGCTTCGTCTGACACTGCACAGAGAAAAACAGTCTCTGTCAGTCGTGCCAAGGCAGAAGCATTATCGAATAAAGTAGTGAAGTTTACTTGGGACAAAAAGAGTAACTTTTCTAAAATGATCTTATATTATTCGACCGATGGCAGGAAATATAAGAAAATAACGACTTGCAATTCTAAGAAACATGCATATACATGGAAGGCAGGAAAGCCCGGAAAGAAATATTATTTCCGATTTGTTACTTATCAGCTGCAAGACGGCAGACAGGTCAAAGGCAAAACCGTCACCAAAAAGCTGTTACTTCCAACGTTAAAAACACCAACCTATCAGTTGAGCATTGGAAAAAGCGGAAAGCAAAAATATATGAAGATCAAGCTGAAGAGATATCAGGGCAGATATGTGGAAATCTCTTTGAAAAAAGGCAATGCGGCTTTCAAGAAAGCACCAATGGTATCCAATAAGATCGCTTATTATCATGGAAAAATTCTCTTTACCTATAAAAAGGGTGGGGCGACTTATTCTTGCAAACTGCGTACGTATCTGATCAAAAATGGACGGAAAAAATATAGTGCGTATTCTAAAGTGAAAAAAATCAGGATTTAATTCTGAACGACGAAAAAGTATGTCTTGTTTTTTCAGGCATTTGAGAGGGAAAGCAGAACAATAAAAAGTATGTATTATTCTTTTTGGCATTTGAGAGGGAAAAGCAGAACGACAAAAAATATTTGCTGCTTTGATTAGCATTTTGCAGTGAAAACGGTAAGAAAATGAAAATCTTTATGACAAATATATGATAATCTGTTACAGAAAGTATCAATACATACCAAATGGAAAGATTATATTGTTATAGGACAACAGAGATTAGAAGGAGAAGAGTGTTATGGAAGGCACCGGATATTGCATGGGATGTATGCACAAGCTTGACTGGGATGGCAGGTGCCACTATTGCGGTTTTGATGAAAGAAATTATAAAAAAGATCAGCAGCTTGGATTGCATACGCGATTAAAAAATGGTGAATATATGATCGGCAGGCAGCTCGGACAGGGTGGATTTGGCATTACCTATATCGGCATGGATACGACTCTCCTGCAGACAGTAGCGATTAAGGAATACTTTCCGTTTGGTGCAGTCAGGAGAAATGATAGGAATGAAATCGAATTATATGATGAAAAATACCGTAAAGATTATGAAAAAGGGCTGGAATCTTTTTTATGTGAAGGACGTATTTTAGCACGATTTAGCAATCTGACTGCCGTGGTTGGAGTGAAGAACTTTTTTCATGAAAATAATACGGCATATCTTGTGATGGATTATGTAGAGGGTTTTAGCGTGCGGGAATATGTGAAACGCTACGGTGTGCTGTCTCCTGACAGGACGCTTTTTCTGGTACAGCAAGTGATCGCAGACATGCAAATGATCCATCATAAGCAGGTTTTACATCGGGATGTCAGTGCGGATAATCTGATCATTACACATAATGGCAGCCTGAAACTGATTGATTTCGGAGCAACCAGACAGGAATTTACGAAAAATCAATATACCGGAACGATTCTTTGTAAGCAGGGATATTCTGCGATCGAACAATACAGTACCGGTAGAAATCAGGGCCCTTGGACGGATATCTACGGACTTTGTGCCTCCATTTATTTTATGCTGACAGGAGTTGTTCCGGATAGTGCACCGGACAGAATTCAGAATGACTGCGTGAGATCATTGGTGCAAATGGATGAGATTGCTATGCCGAAAGTACAAAAAGAAGCAATCATGAAAGGCCTGGCGGTAGAAGTAGAACACAGATGTCATACGATGGCAGAATTATATGCGGCATTATATGGTGAAAAATTAGAAGATATTTCCGGCTATTATGAAGGAGAAAATAATGAATCGGCGTTGAGGAAAAAGGAAAGCCCGGCTCATCATGCGCTAGAACAGAAAAGCGTTTCCCGTACCAAAATGAAAAGAGCATTACAGGATATTGAAGAAGACAGAGAAAAGGGGAAAAAGAGAAAAAGACGGCTGTTTATTTATGCTGTTGTTGTAATATGCCTGTTGTTCGTAGTGGGGGTTGGCAGGCAATTTGTTAAAAACGGTGCTACGAATGGATCAGACAAAGAAAATGACCGGAAAGTAGAAAAAAAGGAACCATCAACATCAGACCAGCCGACAGCAAGCAGCAATGATACTGCACAAAATAAAAACGCAGCGAGTCATGAGGATGAAAATAATAACGTGACAGATCAGAGCGCAGAGCCGAAAAGTGCTGATTCTGCAGAGCAGGGCACGAAGAGTGCGAATCCGAATAACTCTGGCTTGACAGAACAAAACAGTAAGGAAATAAGTGCGAAGAACTCTGCAGAACAAAATAAGAAAAGCACAAGTACGAAGAGCTCTACAACACAAAGCAAGAAAGCAAGTGCAAAAAATTCCAGCTCTACAACAAAAAACAAGAAGAATACCAGCACAAAGAACTCTACAGCGCAAAGTAAGAAGAGTACAAGTAAGAAAAGCACGTCCAAGCAACAGAAGACAAGCAAAAAAGCAAATTCATTAGAAGATATTGAAAAATCGTCAAAAGATGACAGCAATGTGGCCGGTGATCTGGGGGAATAATGTTACACAATCGGTCTATAGCGAAAGATGGCAGGAAGGGATTGAAAAAATATTGACAAAAGATAGAAAAGATCTGGAAAGAACACACGCAATCGTGACAAGAAATCTAAAAACATTAAATACACCCGGAAAATATTATAATTTCAGTGATTTTTTGATCGAACACTGGCTTACAGATAAAGAACGACAGGAATATAAAGAAGAACCCGAAGAAAAGGAAATCTATCGTGAGATCGCATATAAGCATTGCCACGACAAAGTGCAAAAAAGCGGTGCCGTGTCAAGACCAACACTTCGACACTGGTTTGGCTTTGGAAAGGCAGATACGAATAAATCACCAAGAAGATCACAGATTATTGCATTTGCGTTTGCGGTAGATCTGTCACAGCAGGAAATGGAAGAATATCTGGTAGAAGGCATGTTAGAACCGGAACTCCAGGTCAATGATTATACAGAGATCATTTATGATTATGGATTACGTCATCATCTGAAATATGATACTTGTAATGATATGATCCTTCTTTTCGAACGAGAAGTGAACAAAGACATTGTGATCGCACAAAAGACACATACAGCAGAACTTACCAGAGAATATCATCTTGTCTGGGATAAAAGCAAGGAAGAGTTTTTGGTATGGATGTGTAAAAATGCATCCTATTTTAAAGGATATAGTAAAGTTGCTTTAAACTGGTTTATCAAATTAAAGCATGAAATATTGGATTATATCAGACAGGACTCTGCCCATCTGCTTGCCGAAGCATTGGATCATACGAAATACAGCACATGGGAAAAAGAAAACAGGATGGAAGGAGAAAAAGAGGGAGATGCCATTTTACGTTTTCTGCATAATGTATCCCGAAGAGTGGGTGATACAAGTATATCAGAAGCACTAAAAAAAGAGATTACATATTTTGTATGGGTTGTATATGGATCCAGAGACCAAAACAGAGATCTTCTTGCGGAAATCTATTCTTCTGCAGTAGGACAGAATGGAAGAATAGAGAACTATAAAAAATTCCGAAACAAAAAAGTGAGTCTGCCAGAAAGTGTATATCTTATGACAGACAAGTATTTGTCACAACTGATCGGAGTTGCTGTTAATAAAGAAAAAGATATCCGGCTTTCCCAGGCACTTCATTGTCTGGAAAATGAGAAAGATCAGGAACCTTGTCCGGACTGGATCGTTAAATGTCTGGCAGAATACCGGATCGCGCCGGCAGATGCTACTATTGCAAAAGCAAGAAAAGAGATTGAAAAAGAACTTAAAAAGCAAAAGCATCGCTGGAGAAGAGTGAGCCGGTCGGATCTTTTGCCATTGATCCATTATGTGGCACAAAAAAGATATGCAAAGCAGATCATGAAGGATGAAAATTATGATCAGGAAGAAGCCAGCAGATTCTTTGAAGAATTTGCAAATGAAGTCTTTAGCGACTGCCATATGGCACCGCTGAATGAAAAGTACCAGCTTGATTGTTTCTTTCTGCTGCTGTTTGATCAGGAGAATATGTATACATTGTCAGAACTGATCGAAGTAGTGAAGCAGGAAGAGTAGGGGGAGTTTATAAAACCAACAGCACTGTCCGTAGTAGATGGTGCTGTTGTTTTTTTTCTTTCTATGAAAGAAAAAATGAAAGATTACGTTATCAAAAGAAAATGAAAATAACAGTGACGGTTCAAGGTTATGCTGATAGATAAGCAGCATAACTTTTTTTGTGGGCTGGAAAAATGCTCGTATAGGAGTGGTGTGCCGACAAGAATGGCTGAAGCAATTTTTGCAAAGTGTAATGTACCATTAAACTTTTGACAAAGCACTGGCTTTGCACTTTTTGTTTTGTGCGAAAAATAGTGTGTTTTTCACAGAAGAATTGTACACGGAAATTCTTTACAATAAATCGCAAGGGAGGTGCGTTTATGGTTTGTGATAAGGTAGACGAGAATATCTCATGTTACTACGGAATATATGCCGAGATTGTGAAAGTGATCGGTGCTGACAAAATGAAGGCGTTTTATGAAATTGTTAAAGGACAGCAAATTGTATTCCCGATAAAACTGTATTCTAAAGAGTACATGGTAGCAATTGCCCAGAGTGGAAAGCGAAGCATGAAAGAACTTGCAAGGGAATTTGGATATTCGGAACGTTATTTTCGAAGAATGGTTATAGAGTATGACAACAACAAGAAAAATAAACGAGGGTAAAATTTCAAACATAGTCATTTAGGAAAATGATCGTGTTATTACATATAGGATTTAGTGCAAGGAAAAAATGAGAAAGAAATTGAAAATGAAAGAGACAGACACAGTGTAAGATAAAGAGAAAGGGGGAAGGGGAAAAGATGTTGGGAGACTAAGGTAAATGAAAAATAAAATAAGTTTTTTATAGATAGATGCAATCTATTATAAAGATAAATATGTTTTTGAAGACAAACGCAAATGAGAAAGGAAAGGTGTGTAATAGTATGGAAAATACAAGAGTTATAGTTGTTTATGCAGATGGAAATTTATCAGTTAGTGTGAATGGGACAAAATTGAATACGGAGTCTATTAAGGGAAAACCAATTGATGAATGGTTTGAAGTATCTAATGGAAGGGATGGCTGGAAAGGGCTTATTCCGGAAATACAGGTATATGTAGGAAATGTTCAACTTGATTTTGAATTTAGTGGAGCACAAGAAGATAAAGCTATATTTGAAAAATGTTTGAAAAAAAGAGGATTTGTTTGTAGCACGGATGGACTTCCAAAGGAAGAAGTGATGCAAATTAATTTAGAAGATGCAAAAAAAGCAGAACAACGAGGTTTATGGAAGGAAGCATTCGAGGGATATAAAAAAGCAGCAGAGTATGGAAATTCTATTGAAGCACAATATAAGGTAGGAGAGATTTATTATAAAGTCTCTAAGGGAGAATTGTCTGTTTCGGGAATAGATGTAGAGAGTGCGGTCGGAAAGGCAATACAATATTTGGAAAAAGCCGCTAAGACGGATAACGCAAATGCGAAATATTATCTGTATAAAGCACTGCTTGATATACCGGAAAATCAGAATGAAGAGGAAGCTATAAAGTGGTTGAAAGAAGCTGCCCAACTTGGATTGGCAGAAGCACAGAGTGAACTTGGAGTTTGCTACCAGACGGGCAGAGGAGTCGAAAAAAAATTGGAAGAGGCTGTTGGCTGGTTTCAAAAGGCAGCAGATCAGAATGATGCTTTTGCACAAAATCGTTTGGGGAATCGATATCAATTAGGAGAAGGCGTTTCAAAAGATTTAGAAAAGGCATTCCAGTGGTTTCAAAGAGCAGCAGATGGTGGATTTGTAAAGGCATATCTGAATTTAGCAAAATGTTATTGCTTTGGAAATGGAACAGAGAAGGATCTTAATGAAGCAGAACGATATTTACGTAAATACATAGAAAAAATTATGGAAAATAAAGAAGAGTTCTTAGGGGCATCTTATATATGCGGAAATTTTTGGGGAGCTTTAGCGTATTCGGGAGAGGTTTCTGAAGAAAAGAAAAAGGAATATCAAACAGAGATGTTTCAATGTTTTGAAATTTCAGCAAAGGAAGAAGAAGATGTAAATGGAATGTATGAATTAGCGAAATGTTATGAATACGGAAAAGGGACAGAAAAAAATGAAAATGAAGCAATCTATTGGTATCAAAAAGCGGCAACATCAGATGAATATTGTCCAAATGATGAGGCAATGGTTCGATTAGGAGATATATATGATGAAAAACGTAGACAAGAAGAGGTTGAATTTGAAGATTTGGAGAAATCTTCAGAACTGGAATTTCAATGGTATGGTAAGGCGGCAGAGAATGGAAATGCAGAGGGGGCATGTGAATTAGGAAATTGTTATTTTTATAGTATAGGAACGGAGTTGGACTGGGAAAAAGCAGAATACTGGTATCAGGTTGCAATAGACAAAAATTATTTGCCGGCATTCCTACGGATGGCAGATTATTACGCATTGATAAAAGATGATTTGAAAAAGGCATGGAATTTGGCGCATAGAGCTTATGAGGAGGGGGATGAAAGTCTTAGAAAGGAAGCTGCAGAGTTTATGATGCAAAATGAAATTGAAAGGACGTGCATAGAGTATCAAAGTTCTCATTGTAGTTCTACACAAATATGTTCTAAAAAAAATATTTTGAGTGCATATAATATAAAAGATCCGATAGAGTATTTGTCTCATGATGCAACATTAACCAAAAATGGCAAGGAAGGATTTGTGATAACGGATTGTGGAATTTATTTTCGTGATATGTTTGATAAAAGACCTTTTATCTTAAAATATGAAACATTAGTTGATCTTGATAACATTGTTGCACAAAAAAATAATGTACCGATTGAGGGACATACCATTCCATATTTTGGAGATTCAACAGAAGATTTGGCAGAACTTCTCCGTAAAATAAGAAGTATTGCAAGAAAATACCTGAAAGATTAGGAAGCAAAATATGGGGGAAAAGGCTATGGATAAGGACAAGATAGATGATCGTAATTATGAAGAACTGAGTGTTGCAATAGAGTTAGCACAGCATACGGTATATAAGCGGTTTTTAGAGGAATTAAGCGACTATCCTTTAGTGGATTTAGATAATGAAAAAAAAGCGGAAGACGCTAAGGATTGCCTGCGGTTTTTAAAATTAGATGAATTAACCTGTAAAAAAGGAGAAGATATTTTTCAAAAATTATCTACCGTGTATCATGCCGGTATGGCTTTGGGGTGTTCTTTGGCTGTTATGATTGATGCAAAGTCCAATGACGCTCCTGTTGATATTTATGTCGGCGTTAAAAATTCCGGGGCAAAAGACGAAGCAAATCAATTAAGTACATCATTTATTACTTTGAAAAATGGGATACAAAGTAATTTTCCGGGAACTAAGTTTCGTGATATGCCTTCACAGGGAGAGTTCCCGGAACTGATTAAAGGCATTTTTGGAGATGAAAGTATTAATAATTTTGTATCATCTGTTTCTTGTGTAGCATCTTCAAGAGATAAATCCAAGACAGAAAATAAAGAGTTTATACAGGGGCTGGAACATTTTGTTGATGCAATGAGGGGAAATACGTATACCGCAGTTTTTTTAGCAGAGCCGGTTACACAAAAAGAACAAAATGATATCAGAGCAGGATATGAAAACTTATACAGTACACTTTCTTCTTTCCGTAAAAGTGTATGGTCTTACAATGAGAACGAAAGTCAGGCTGTTATGGAAAGTCTCAGTGATGGTGTGTCAAGATCAGTTGCCGAGGGAATAACAAAGACACAGTCACATGCTGTCAGTCAGGGCGTAAATATTGGAGTAAATGCATCAAGTAATAAAAGTACTTCTCATACACATACTGAGGGGACTGCAAACACAAAGCCAACAAATGGTGCAAAAGCCGGACAAATTATGTCATCCGGTCTTGTCGGCATGATTGGTAAAGGTGTTATGCTTGTTAATCCGGTAATAGGTGCCGGATTGATGGCAGCAGATGGACTTTTAAAAGTCGCAGGAAATATAATGCAGGGAGCTTCAAAGACAAAATCCGTTTCTGATTCGATATCAAATACAATCGGCAAGACACTTGGAGTAAGTGGTGGAGTGAGTGCCGGTCGAACCACAACGAAATCTGAATCCGAATCTAATACGCAAACAGACACGACGACAAAAACGAAAACATCGGGTACGACAGAGACCTCAGGAAGTGGAATGGCATTACAGATAGAAAATACTAATAAATCCATTGATGAAATGCTAAGTCGTATTGAGGAACAATTGAAACGAACAAAAGAGGGAGAAGACTATGGTGCATATAACTGTGCAGCATATTTTCTGTCAGCCAAGCAGGAAAATGTATTATCGGCAGCTAATACATACCGTGCATTGATGCTGGGGGAAGGATCCTCTGTGGAAAGCAGTGCGATCAATTTTTGGGACGGAACAGAGAAGTCAAATAAAAAAGATGCAGTACAGACGATCAAGGAATATCTGAAAAGATTTCGTCATCCTGTTTTTGCTATGCCATTATATATTGAGAAAGAAAAAGGTTGTTATATTACATATACAGCCGGAACTGTAGTGAGCGGTTTAGAATTACCATTACATCTTGGTTTGCCAACGAGGTCAGTATATGGACTGCCGGTTATAGAACACGCAGAGTTCGGTCGTAGTGTGACTTTAAAGAGAAGTGGAACATCTCAGGATGAGAGAACGATCAGACTTGGAAAGACCTATCACATGGGACAGGTAGAGGAATCAAAAGTGAATTTGAACCTGTCAGAATTGACAGCCCATACATTTGTAACAGGTTCTACGGGAGCCGGAAAATCAAATACCATTTATCAAATGCTGGATCAACTTAGCCGGCAAAATGTTAATTTCCTTGTAGTAGAACCGGCAAAAGGTGAATATAAAAAAATGTTTGGAGGTTATTCTGATGTTACTGTATATGGAACCAATAATCTGATGAGAGAGTATGATATGCTCAGATTAAATCCATTTAGTTTTCCGGATGGAATTCATGTGTTGGAGCATATGGATCGTTTGGTAGAAATTTTTAATGTATGTTGGCCAATGTATGCAGCGATGCCCGCTATCTTAAAGGATGCTATTCAAAGAGCATATGAAAGAGCCGGATGGGATATTGAAACATCGGAAAACCGGTATGACAGAAGGATATTCCCAACTTTTATAGATGTTTATCAGCAAATTACGCAGGTGCTGGAAGAAAGTGCATATTCATCGGACAATAAGAGTGATTATACAGGTGCGTTAGTTACCAGATTGAAGTCACTGACAACAGGAATTAATGGCTTGATTTTTGTATCAGATGATATTCCTATGCATAAATTATTTGATTCAAAAGTGATTGTTGATCTCAGTAGGATTGGTTCAAGTGAAACCAAGTCATTGATCATGGGAATTTTGGTATTAAAATTACAGGAATACCGGATGGATCATGCAGTCCCTAATCAGCAATTAAAGCATGTAACTGTTCTGGAGGAGGCACATAATCTATTAAGAAGAACTTCAAGTGAACAGACATCGGAAGGGAGTAATCTGCTTGGAAAGTCTGTTGAGATGCTGGCAAATTCCATTGCAGAAATGCGAACATATGGTGAAGGATTTATTATTGCCGATCAATCTCCGGGACTTTTGGATATGTCCGTTATTCGGAATACAAACACAAAAATAATAATGCGTCTGCCGGATTATTCCGATAGGGAATTAGTAGGAAAAGCAGCCGGCTTGAATGAGGATCAGATTATAGAACTTACAAAACTGGATAATGGTGTAGCAGCAGTTCAACAAAGTGAATGGCTGGAAGCAGTGCTTTGCAAAGTAGACAAATTTAATGATAAGGCTCAAGGTCAAAATGATCAGACATTTCCAACGAAAAAGATATCTGCCAATAAAAAAGAAATTTGCAAAAGTCTTATGAGCTGTATCATGAAAAAGGAAGGCAGAGATGAAGTAGATAAAGAAGAGCTTTGTGAAAATTTAGCAAGGCTGGGAAATATGATTGTATCTGCCAATATTTCTGCTTATGCAAAATGTTGTTATTTTGACTATATCAATGCAGGAAAAGATGAGAAAAAGCGTGCACTTCAAAAGTTAGTATATAACATTTTAGATGCCGGACAAGTAATAAAAAATGTGGAACAATATAGTAATGCTATGCAGGATATTACACAATGGAAAAATGTTGTTGCAAGGCAGTTAGAGCTCAATGAACAGAATTATAACGGCAGTCAAGTTGATTTTATAATAGAAATGCTTCTTTGTGAACAAACAGAGTGGGATAACAGATATATTACTTTATATAATCATTTCACAGAGGAAATTAAGAGGAACGGAGGAATATTGTAATGGATGGATTTATTAACGGTATTTCCAGTATAGAAAAAATCTCAGAAATTGTTTCAGGAGGCAAAGAATTTGATTCAATAAAGCCGGAGGACTATGCTTTGTTTTCTAAGAATAAAGAATCCTGGAAGGAGTTTTTTGGAAAAAATTTTGAGCAGGAAATACCAGGAGCAGATGTTTTAAAGAAAATGAAAGATATAGATAAAAAACTTTCAGATACAGATGATGAATATAAAAACTGTCCTGTTAATGATGGTGAATGGACCGGAAAACGTGGTGATTCTGAATGGCGTCCGAATGGTGATTATGTTCCGCAAAAACAAAATCCGGAAAGAAAGACATGGCAAGAAATACTTGACTATTTCGGGATAGAGGGAATAAAATTTGTAAACGGAGAACCGGATTTTGGTGAACTCAGCAAAGGCGAAGTTGAAATTGATGATTTTTCCACGAATCGCGATGATAACTTCGACCAGGCAGATATTAAGCTGGCAGAGCAAAGAGGATGTGATCCGGGCGATGTTGCAAAATGGAGAAAAGAGCATGGGTATACTTGGCATGAGTGCAGAGATATGAAAACAATGCAGAAAGTACCAAGCATTGTACATAATAATATACCACATAGTGGTGGCGTGTCAGCAGCTAAGAAAGGATTAGGTGGAAATGAATGAGTGAAACATTTTTAAATCAGTTTACATTTCGGATTGGATGGAAGAAAAAAGAAAGCATTGAGTTGTTTGATACAGAGCATGATATTATAATTAAGCTAAAAGCATATTATGAAAAAGATGGTGTTACCCCAGAGCAGGAAGAAGCGTATAGCACATATCAGACAAAGAAAAAAGAATTAGAGAAGGAGTTGCAGGGGGCACTCTTACAATATAGGGAAGATGCCAAAGAAAGCTTTGTTCCGACCATGTTGGTAATAGAGAGAAGCGGTAAGCTCGTTTTGTTTTGTGATGATGTTAATGATCCAGATAATGGAATTGTCGTATGCTTTGGGGAACAGATGCAGATAATGCTGCAGGATGATTATTTATAATCACTTTTGTGTACGTGCAAGCTGTGTATTTTTATAGAAGATATTACAAAAGTTGAAAAAAGTAGTGATTTCTGGTGGAGATAATATTCAAAGCGTGATAGGATTAAGTGTGTAGGAGTAAAATCTTCTACATACTTAAGAATGGTGGATATTATATAAGTTATTTAGATGCTTTTATTACCTAAAGATGGTGGAATAGAAGAGCTAGCTTATACATGGTCGGAACGAAGACCTTAAACTCGTTCCAGGGGTCGGAATGGAGACCGAAAAACCATTCCCGGTGTAGAATAAACTGTGAAAAATTGTAAAAGGATGACTTTATCGTCGTCCTTTTATGTTATGGGAAAAAATTGAAAATCTCCCATACATCTTAATGCTATCATGATCTTGAAAAAGCGAAAAAGATACCTATACTGCCTGTATAGTCGGTATCTGTCATTGAAAGGAGATAAGATCATGAAGAAAAAAATATGGATGAAAGTGACAACATGCTTGCTGGTATGCAGCTTGGCTTTGACCGGATGTTCTGACAAAGAAGTGTCAGATCAGATCAACGACGCAGTAGAAGAAGGCGGAAAGCAGCTTACGAATGTGGACGACAAGATCCGCAATATAACGGATGCACAGGATGAATATGTTCAGATGGTAAAGACAGCATATGTTATGGGACAGCCTAAACTAACTTACGGAGCTGCCTTTGATGAGTTTTTCAGTTCGCCAACCTGGAAGCATTTTACCTCATCAGATAACAAAGAGGTTGTCGAATTTACAGGACGTTGTATTTATAATGATGATAAGATAAAAGTGCGGATGCAGTTTCTGATTGATGATGATGGTAAGAATTTTGAGCCATATGCAATGAAATGTAATGATATGACATCGAATACGCTTACGATGGCAGCAATATTATATAGAGTATTTGACAGTTATATAGATAAACATAACCTGACAGTTGAAGATGATGAAGATAGTTATTTTGATTCTGTAGATAATTCGAATTCGAGTATGGAAGAGCAGGAGGAACAAACGCAGGATTCAAATGATACGGATTCAACAGGATCAGATGACGCATCGGATGCAGATGTTGATACTGATACATCCGATATTTATGATAGTTACGATCCGGGAGAGTATATTTTCCCGGACAGTGATACGCAAAAGCTGACAAAGGCAGATTTAAAAGGACTATCAAAAAAGCAGCTTAGAATTGGTCGTAACGAGATCTATGCCCGCCACGGCAGAAAATTCAAAGACAGTGAGTTACAATCCTATTTTGATTCTAAGCAATGGTATGAAGGCACTACAGATCCGGACGACTTTTCAGAGGATGTTTTAAGTCCGATCGAGAAGAAAAATGCAGCTTTTATTCAGAAGTTTGAGTAAGTGTCGATCTTTATTCGGTATTGATATAGTAAGTATTTGCAAAAATTCTTTTGACCCTTTGTGATATCGTTAGAAGTAAGAAAGCAGTAAGCCCTGAGTGGGATTACTGCTTTCTTTTCGTTTTTGTTCCCAAATTGCCATGCAAGGAAAGTAAACGTCCTGCTTAATTTAGAATGTTTTGGAAAAATCACAATGACCCTGAAAAATTGAGATGATGAAAAAGAAAAACTATCTGAAAATGTAATGGAGAGAATTGGTGTATATTGATATAATTGAAATATAGTGATTTTGAAAAAAGTATTGGTATAGAATCGGACAGATGAAATATTAAACAGTAAAAAGTCAGATATATGTTGTGCTTTTGGAAAGGTATGGATATAATACAGTTAGAGAAATACGGAGAAGAAGGGTTGGTGTTATGGAAGGCAGCGTAAAGGATCTGTCAATATTCTTGATGGGTTTGATTCTTCAAAGCATTCAGGAGTGATAGCTTATTTTAATAGGAATTATTTGAAAACAGAAAATTGGATAAAGGGTTATCAAAAATAATTATGTCAACATATTATTTGAGAGAAAAATCAGATTACGACGATTTTTATATTGCCGGTAAAGAGGAAACCAAAAAGCAATTGCAAAATGCACAAGTGTTTGTAACGGCAGTAGAAAAGTATTTAACAGAAAATAGTAGAGACTGAGTTGTTGAGAAAAGTAAGCAATATTATTACGATAAAATCTATAGCAGTTGCAGAAAGCAGGTGAGAATATGAAAAAGCCCATCAGTATCGGAATACAAGGGTTTTCTGATTTGAGAGAGAAAGAGTGTTTTTTTGTTGACAAAACAAATTTTATAAAAGAGTGGTGGGACAATCAGGCTAGTGTAACTTTGATCACACGTCCGCGACGTTTTGGCAAGACATTAAATATGAGCATGACAGAATGTTTCTTTTCTAATAAATATGCCAATCGCTCAGATCTGTTTGAGGGGCTTTCTATCTGGCAGGAAGAGAAGTATCGGAAATTGCAAGGAACATATCCTGTGATCTTTTTGAGTTTTGCTGCTGTAAAAGCCGGAAATCTAAAGGATGCCAAAACGCAGATCAAGCAGGAGATCGCAAGGCTGTACGAAGAAAACAGATATCTGATGCAAAAAGATATTTTTAGTCAGAATGAGCGTGAATTATATAATGCGGTAACGGTAAATATGAATGATGTAACAGCACAGGATTCCTTAAGAAGTCTGTCTGCATGGATGGAACGCTACTATAATAAGAAAGTGATCATCCTTTTGGACGAATACGATACACCAATGCAGGAAGCATATGTGCAGGGAGATTGGGATGAATTTACAGCTTTTGTGAGAAGTCTGTTTAATACAACTTTTAAGACAAATCCTTATCTGGAGCGTGCTATTATGACCGGGATCACACGGGTATCGAAAGAAAGTATTTTTTCTGACCTGAATAATATCCGTGTCGTAACGACAACTTCCAATCTGTATGCGGATTGTTTTGGCTTTACGGAAGAGGAGGTTTTTGCGGCATTAGATGAGTATGGAATGAGTGACAGAAAAGAGGAAGTAAAAAGCTGGTACGATGGATTTACATTTGGAGAACATAGAGATATTTATAATCCTTGGTCTATTACCAATTATCTTGAGGAGGGCAAGTTGTATCCATACTGGGCTTCGACCAGTTCCAATGGGCTTGTGAGCCGGTTGATCCGTACGTCATCCGCAGATGTGAAAGAAAAGATGGAGGATCTGTTAAGAGGACAGGAAATTATAGCAAATTTTGATGAGCAGATTGTATATAATCAACTGGATCACAACGAAGATGCGATTTGGAGTCTTTTGCTTGCCAGCGGTTATCTGAAGGTGAAGGGAATAGAGTATCGTGGAATTACCAGGGAACCATGGTATATATTAGATATTACAAATATTGAAACATTGAGTATGTTTATGACAATGTTTCGGGGATGGTTTAAGAATAAAGATGCAAATTATAATGATTTTGTGAAAGCCTTGTTACAAGGACATCTCAAGGAAATGAATTTCTATATGAATGATGTTGCACTTGCAACTTTTAGTAGTTTTGATACGGGAAAGAAACCTTCTGAGAAAAGCCAGCCGGAGAGATTCTATCATGGATTTGTTCTGGGACTTCTGGTTGAACTGAAGGAAAGATATCAGATACGTTCTAATCGGGAGAGCGGATATGGACGATATGATGTGCTGCTTATACCGATGATAAAGACGGACGATGCGATTGTGATTGAGTTTAAAGTGCATGATCCGGGCGAAGAGACATCTTTGCAAGACACAGTTCAATCCGCACTACAACAGATCTCTGATAAAAATTATGATGCAGAACTGTTAGCACAGGGCATTCCAGTCAAACAGATCCGCCATTATGGTTTCGCCTTTGAAGGCAAAAAAGTTTTGATTGGTTCTTTATAAAACAAAATAGAAAGTTTAAGTCGTTTTTTAGAAATCTGCATGGATGGATTCGAATTTTTCAAAACACAAAACACGGAAAAGCACAGACATACTGCCTGCTGCATAAGATATAGAGATATCATGTAGAGGTGTCGCAAATGCAGTCTTTTCCAAAGCCACTTAGTGCAAAAGAAGAAAAGGAATGCATCGCAAGGTGCCGGCAGGGAGATCAAAAGGCAAGACAATGTCTGATAGAGAAAAATTTGCGGCTTGTTGCCTATATAGCGAAGAAATATAATGTCGGAGATAAAGATATGGATGATCTGATATCGATCGGGACCATTGGTTTGATCAAAGGGATCGATACATTTGATGAAACAAAGAATATCCGCTTAGCGACATACGCTGCAAGATGCATCGACAATGAATTGCTTATGATGTTACGTGCAGAGAAAAAGAAAGCAAAAGATGTCTATTTATACGATTCGATCGGCTCGGATAAGGAAGGCAATGAGATCAATCTTTTTGACATTATAGAATATAAAGATGAAGATGTCGTAGAAAGGCTGATGGTAAATGAACGTGTTGGAAGACTCGGAAAGATCATGGAAGAAACATTGAGTGGCAGAGAAAAGACAATTCTGATCATGCGGTATGGGCTTGATGGAAAAAAAGAAAAAACACAGCGGGAAATTGCTAAGTTATACGGCATTTCCCGCTCTTATGTTTCCCGGATCGAAAAAAGGGCATTGGGGAAGCTTCGTAAGAAATACGAAGAGATCGAGAATGCTTCCGGCAAAAGAAAATAAAATATAAAAGATTTAGAATGCTCTGATCATAGTATTGGTTGAAATTTTATCAATTGGCGGTATCAGAAAAATATGCGTAAACATGTAATGGCAGTAGATCGAGAATGCATTTGCCGTTATGAGTAGCGGAAAATATGTATTTTTCTGAGAAGCCGGTATCTTGTATGGCTTTTGTAAATATGTTAAGATAAAACAGTATGAAAATAATTGGGAGAGTGGTTTTCATATGGCAACAGAAGAGAGCATTTCTTGCCGGAAGTAAGGAGTGTGATCGAAAAGAAAGCGCAATTTTTGACGGAAATTAAGAAGTGTGATCGAAAAGAAAGCGCAGCAGAAAGGAGTTTCGCACATAGCGGGAAGAATATGACATATATAGAAGAATATAAAGAAGGAAATAAATTTTTTGGTATTTATTTATGCAAATCAAAACAGGTTTTAAAGACAAAAGCAGGTAAGACATATTATTCTCTTTTGCTACAGGATAAAACCGGTGTGATCGATGCAAAAGTCTGGGAATTGAATAATGGCATCGCAGATTTTGATGCAATGGATTTTATTATGACAGATGGCTCGGTGACCTCTTTTCAGGGCAGTCGTCAGGTCAATGTGACACGGATCCGTAAGGCGCAGGAAGGGGAATATGATCCGGCAGAATATATTCCTGCATCCAAATATGACCGTGAAGAAATGTATCAGGAATTAGTCGGATATATCAACACGATTCAGGAGCCGCATTTGAAACAGCTTACTTGTAAATATTTTGTAGAAGATGCAGAGTTTATCAAGGAGTTTAAGCAGCATTCGGCAGCAAAATCCGTTCATCATGGATTTGTAGGCGGGCTGTTACAGCATACACTTGCAGTTACGAGAATGTGTGATTTCTTTGCTAAGAATTATCCGATCCTTGATCGCGATCTTTTAATCACGGCAGCTATTTTTCATGATATCGGAAAGATCTGGGAATTATCGGATTTTCCATCGAATGACTATACCGATGAAGGCCAGTTACTCGGACATATTTTCCTTGGTGCAGAGCTGATCGGCAGAGAAGCCGAAAAGATTCCGGGCTTCCCGGAAGTGCTTGCAAGAGAACTTAGACATTGTATTCTGGCACATCATGGAGAACTGGAATATGGATCACCTAAGAAGCCTGCAATGGCAGAGGCAATGGCTTTGAATTTTGCCGATAATGCAGATGCGAAGTTAGAGACCATGACCGAAGTATATGACAAAGCAGAGCCGACAACAGAATGGCTTGGCTATAACCGTTTATTAGAGTCGAATGTAAGACAAAGCTCAGGGTACATACAAAAAAGAAAATAACGCAATAGAATAGAACGCAGGAAGCACCTTGAAAGCGATTCAAGGTGCTTTTTAATGGAATAGGAAACTGCTCGTGCAGTAGTGGTACACCAACAAGAATTGCAATAGCAATTCTTGGAGTGCAAAGCACTGGCTTTGCACTTTTTTAGGGAATAGGAAACTGTTCGTGCAATAGTGGTATATTAACAAGAATTGCTTTAGCAATTCTTGGAGTGCAAAGCACTGGCTTTGCACTTATTATCATGGAAAGGAGGTTGCTATGACAAAAAAGAATAGGAAAAGTAAAGACATTGTCTGTCAGAAAAACGATGAGTTGGAAGTAGATATTATTGATATGGGAACCGAAGGAGAGGGCATTGGAAAAGTAAAAGGGTATCCTCTCTTTGTAAAGGATGCCGTGATCGGTGACCGGGTTCGTGTAGTTGTTATGAAGACAAAGAAGAATTATGGATATGCCAGACTTTTAAAGATTGTGAAAGCATCTCCATTCCGTATGGAACCGAAATGCCCTGTGGCAAGACAATGCGGTGGCTGCCAGTTACAGCATTGTTCTTATGAAAAGCAGACAGAATGGAAAGAGCAGAAAGTGAAAAACTGCCTTGAGCGGATCGGTGGATTTTCGCTGGAAGGCTCCACGATCGAGGTAGAGCCGATCCTGCGGATGGACGAACCATATCATTATCGTAATAAAGCACAATTTCCTGTCGGCACAGATAAAGAGGGAAATCCGGTGGCTGGTTTTTATGCAGGAAGATCGCATTCGATCATTGCAAATACGGATTGTAACATTCAACATCCGTGTAACAAAGAAATTGTGGATACCATCTTGCAATTTATGAAAGATTATGGAATCCCGGCGTATAATGAAGGCACACATACCGGGCTTGTCCGCCATATCCTGATCAGAGTAGGTGCTGTGACCGGAGAAGTGATGATCTGTCTTGTGATCAATGGAAAGAAAATGCCACACGACCAAGAACTTGTTGACAGATTGCTAAATTGTTCATGGAATAACAAGACTGCTGTAAACACAACTGTTGCCACGAATCTTGCAAGCAATACAACTACTACAACTGTCGCCAATAACGAAACTGCTGTAAACACAACTATTGCCACGAACCTTGCAAGCAATACAACTACTACAACTGTCGCCAATAACGAAACTGCTGTAAACACAACTGTTGCCACGAATATTGCAGGCGATACAAACACAACACTTACGATCAAAAGCATCTGTCTGAATTATAATGAAGAAAGGACAAATGTCATTCTCGGACAAGACATTCAGGTGCTTTATGGTGAAAAATATATTGAAGATTATATTGGTGATATCAAATACCGTATTTCACCGCTTTCTTTCTATCAGGTCAATCCGGTACAGACCAGACGATTGTATCAGACAGCATTGGAATATGCCGATTTGAAAGGTGGCGAAGTGGTATGGGATCTGTATTGCGGAATCGGAACGATCTCGCTTTTTCTGGCACAAAAGGCAGCTCATGTCTGCGGTGTTGAGATCGTGCCACAGGCGGTTGAAGATGCGAAAGAGAATGCACGACTGAATCATTTCGAAAATGCAGAGTTCTTCGTGGGGGCAGCAGAAGATGTTGTTACAAAGCAGTACCGGCAGAGCAACGGAAGCCTGAAAGCGGATGTCGTAACATTAGATCCGCCACGCAAAGGTTGTGACGAAAAGCTTTTAGAAACTGTGATTGCTATGGAACCAAAGCGGATTGTATATGTAAGCTGTGATCCGGCAACACTTGCCAGAGATCTGCGTTTCCTGTGCGACAGGGGATATGAACTCAAAAAAGTGCGTCCGTGTGATATGTTCGGACACAGCTATCATGTGGAGACAGTCTGTTTGCTGTCAAGAAAAGATAAATAAGGGCTGAAAAGCGGTTTGTTTCCGGGCTTTTTGTAAGGCTGGTATCATCAGAGAAACCTTGCGGAAAGCTCGGTTGTGATTGCTTTAAGATATATGCTTAGCTTGCATTTATAGTTAAAAAGTTGTAAATAACTGCATCACTTTAACACATCATTACGTTATATAGAGTAGAACACTTTATAAAAAAGCGTGTGAAAAAATAAAGATGTGCATTGAAAAAGGAAGAGAATGGAGGAAAGAGAACGTTTCGGCTGAGTTTGATCTATCCTGATTGTTCGTATACATTTTTCATCAAGAGTGTACCGGACAACACTTATAAATACATCAATTTGCAAAGTTCCTTTCCTGTGGCGGTTTCAAAAATATGACCAAGTGCGTGCTTTGCAGAGCTTTTTGGAAGATTATCTTCATATTGGTTGACCAGATAATCTGCCTCTAACAGAATGCGGTAATCGATACCGTTAACATCCGTATATGTGTGGTGATGACCGACAAGGTAGCATACACGGTCAATGACAGTGGTATCAAAATTAAGGCGTTCTAATAGTTGTCTCGCGATTGCGGGACCTTCCAGTTCCTGTAGTTTTCCATTACATTTTCCGTATTTTTCTTCGGCGGATTTGATTCCGATATCATGTACAAGAGCGGCAGCTTCTAAGGTAAAAAGAGTATCAGAGGTTAGTCCCTCCTGCGTACCGATATATTTTGCATAGGCATGTACTTTAGTAAAATGCTGTATCCTTTTTGGGTCATTATGATAATAACGCATCATTTCTAAATTTAAAGAAGATAATAGATCCATGGTCATAGCCATCCTTTCTTATCGAAACATCAAATAAAACAGTTATAATAATTTTTCAATTGAATATGAAGAATAGTAATAATGCTATGCTGCATATAAAATAATTATAACGTGGTCAGTGGTATTTGAAAAGGATCGATTTACATTATCAAATTTAGTTAAAGTCTTTACACTGTCAAAAATGGCTCATACTTTACACTATCAAATTTAGTAAAAGTCTTTACTTCCGGACATAAATATGATATAAATTAAAAGATACGCAGAAAATCGGATAAAAGCAAAAGCAGATTGTAGTGATAAAACCGTTCCTTCTATGTGGCAGGAACGGTTTTTCCATGGGAAAAAGCAGATTGACCGGTCGAGACCGGACGAGCAGATATTGTCAGGGGTTGCATTGTCACAAGTTGTTAGAGTAGAAATGAGGAAATATATGAATTTTGAAGAGTTGAATTTAGATCCGAAGATTATGAGAGCAGTTACCGAGATGGGGTTTGAACAGGCAAGTCCGATTCAGGCAAAGTCGATTCCAATCGCAATGGAAGGAAAAGACATGATCGGTCAGGCGCAGACCGGAACCGGTAAAACAGCCGCATTTGGAATCCCTGTATTACAAAGAGTCGATCCGCATAAGAAGAAATTGCAAACAATCGTTCTTTGTCCGACAAGAGAGCTTGCTATCCAGTCTGCAAATGAGATCCGTAAGTTAAGCAAATTTATGCATGGTGTCAAAGTGCTTCCTATTTATGGCGGTCAGGAGATTTCTAAACAGATCCGTTCTTTAAAAGGCGGTGTACAGGTTGTGATCGGAACACCGGGACGAGTGATCGATCATATCCGTCGTCATACTTTAAAATTGGGCGAATTAGAAACGATTGTATTAGATGAAGCTGATGAAATGTTAAACATGGGATTTCGCGAAGACATTGAGACCATTTTACAGCAGATTCCGACAAAACATCAGACACTTCTTTTTTCGGCAACCATGGCAAAACCAATCATGGATATTGCAAAAACATATCTGACAGAGCCCGAGATCGTAAAAGTTGTGAAAAAAGAACTGACCGTACCAAAGATCGACCAGTATTATTATGAGGTAAATCCACGCAAAAAGAATGAAGTGCTATCACGTTTATTAGATCTGTATGATCCGGAGCTTTCTCTTGTGTTTTGTAACACAAAACGTAAAGTAGACGAGTTAGTAGAAGATCTCAAAGGCAGAGGTTATTTTGCGGAAGGGCTTCATGGAGACATGAAACAGTCACAGCGTGACAGGGTTATGAACGGTTTTCGAAACGGAAAGACCGACATTCTTGTGGCAACCGATGTAGCAGCACGTGGTATTGATGTGGATGATGTCGAAGCTGTATTTAATTATGATGTGCCACAGGATGATGAATATTATGTGCATCGTATCGGACGTACCGGCCGTGCCGGAAGAAGCGGACGTGCGTTTACTTTGGTAGTGGGACGTGAAATATATAAACTCAAAGATATCATGCGCTATTGTAAGACGAAGATCAAACGTCAGCCTATTCCGTCTGTAGATGATATTACAGAGATCAAAGCAGAAAAGATTTTAGAAAAGGCGAGCAGCTATATTGATCATGGAAATCTTCCTGAGATGATGGATATTTTAGAGGAGCATCTGGATGATAAAGAGTATTCGGCATTGGAAATGGCAGCAGCATTTTTGATGATGGAACTTGGGGAGATCCAGAATCCGGAGCTTAGACAGGATGATTTTGGTGATACCGGAGCAGAACCGGGCATGGTTC
>UMLG01025347.1_pt1 | contig 27538 bp, 29 predicted proteins | sample 1966511 | NCBI WGS metagenome assembly UMLG01 (sample SAMEA4836195, study PRJEB28245) | human gut metagenome | biome: gut microbiome; material: fecal sample | place: Denmark | collected 2008
CGATAGAGTGCCGTTTGAAAGTTCCGACACACGTTTGGGACCATCAGGCCGGGAGTTCGAGTCTCCCATCTCGGGCCAAAGGTGAATGACCCAACCTAAACTGAACAAAGAGATGTCATTGTTCAGTTTAGGTTGGGTCATTTTATGCCAGAAGCCATTGTGGCACAATGGCTTCTGGCTCTCCTATTATAGAGGCTCTATAGTCACTCAATAAATACAAACAGGGCAAAATCAAAACGCAAAACGTATAAACGGCAGGATTCGCGCCCCTCTGATGTCACTTGTACTTCCCTCATACGTTACCTTCCATGAAAATATCTTCCACTTGACATGGAGTCAGATTCTTCAAAATGGGTCAATAAAGCTAAGTTATTCATTGCTGGGGATGGTACACGATGATATAATAATTTTTATAATACTTGCGAAAGCACTTGAGTCAAACTCATGATAAAAATTAGGGTAGGATAATGCATTGTTAGAAAAAACGAGTTTCTTCTGACATAGTTTGAAAGGATATATGGATTCAAGAGATCACTTTATTGAGGATACAGATATTCGACACGAAAAAATTGTTTTGACTTGGAGAGCATCTGCTTTTATTGAGTCCTTGCCGAATGAGATGACTATTCAGGAGGTACTACATTCCAATACTTTTGATACTAAAGCAGATATCAGGAGTTACTGGAGCGTTCCTGAGCGTCTGGTGGATATACGCTGGTTATCAGATCGCCAAAGGGGAATAGAACAGGATTTAGAAGATGGTAGCTTTTCCTCATATGTAAAATTAGAGTATCGACTATACCGTATAGTAACAGCTCTTGGAGAATTAGTCGACAGTTGTGGGAAAACTATAAAAAAGTTCAATGAGAATCTCAGCACCCAGGATGATAACTTGCTTAGCAAATGGCAACCGGAGGAGCCTTTTCTGCTGAGATGCTTTTTAGAAGCAGGCGAGGAAAATGGTACGACTCTTTCCGCAGAAGATCTCAGCCAGCTCTATGAGATGGCAAAAGAGTTTTCCCATATTCATGTAACAGATGCGCGAAGAAAAAATCTGCAGAGGTCTGCCCAAAAGCTCCAGAAAGATCTTGAAAAAACCTATGGCAGCGATTTGGGGGAACCCTCTTCTCTTGAATTGTTCCATTCGAAAGAACGCCAAGTGACCTATAATCGCGTGCGTGATTTCAGCAAAAAGGTTTATGATTTTTTAGTCAATCAGGCGTGGCGGGAGGAGAATCCCGCTCTCCGCAGACTATCAGAACTAGAAGAATACATTCGAAAAGTACATCCCGATTGGAAACCAGAAGGAACAGATAGATGGTCTGAGCATTATCAGAAATCCCTCTGGAGTGGATTGCAATCTCTTGCAGATGATGCCTGCCAGATGATCAATGGAAATGGCACAGTGGGAAGCGCAAGTTCGATAGAGGATTTGCTTAAGAGAGTAGATAATGCAATTCAAACCCTTGATTTAAGTCCAAAAGAAAAGACAAACTTATATAATGAATACATAAAAGATAAGAAACGATGTGTTGCATTGCTGGACATTCAAAATGGTCCCCGAATTTTGGCTTTCAGCGGCTTTTGGGATTGTGTGGATACGCAAGTACAAAACACTCTTGGATGTTCTGCCAACAATCTGGTGGCGTTTCAGAATATCAGTAGCTATATCAAAGTAGATTTAGCTATTTTTTCCGCTGATGTTGTAGACAGAATTATCCGTTGTAAAATTGATCGAAATCTACACTTGATACAATATGGCCCCATGCGTGCTGAATTGCCGTCTGTATTTGATAAAAAGCAGGCAGACAGTATAAAAAAAGATTATTCCTGCTGTGAACGAAAGATCTTGGCAGAAGTTGCGTCACGTGGCGGCATCAAAACTCCTACGGATGCGGAGCTATATGTCAAATTTCAGCCTTGCCTCAGTTGCTATGGAGCACTGACAGACTGGTCCCAGGCAAATGCTATCCGGCTTACTATTGATTATCCAGAAATGTAAATAGCTTTTGCTCACCCTACTTTCAATGTAAAGACGATTTCTATATTCGTTGGTTTTGACGTTTTCCTGGCGGTACAATTTGAAAAGGTCGCTCGCTGTAAGGTTGACTATGACCAAGTGGGAACTCACAGTAAATCTATCCCCTACGTCTTTCGACCCATAATTAAAATTTGATACCTATTTCTAATTTCAAAAAACGATTTCAGAGTTAGCCTCATCTAGACATCTTAAGAACGATGATATTTCATTTTTGGGACATGGGGAGGAGTATTAAACAGCTTTCTTAGACTGTCCACTACTTCTACCCTCATTTTATAGGAGAACGCCTTGTTATTTCAGGCTTTCTCTTTTCTCATGTGTGGCCCGCCCATTTTATCGCAAAGATGAAAGTCGCAAGCTTGATAGTTGAAAAACGAAAAACACCCAGTTTTGAACCCGTTGTCCAATCAGCCTGTCTGCTCTCTCTTTCGCTCATGGAGCAATTCAAACCCATCCGGTGTCTTATAGTTGAGTGTGCTGTGAGGACGTTTCGTGTTGTAAAATTCTATGTAGGTATCAACACTTCTCATGAACTGGTGCTCGGAGCAATATTGTGTCCGATAAACCTCCTCCCGTTTCATGGAGGCAAAGAAGGACTCGGCTACAGCATTGTCATGAGGACGGCCGGACTTCGAGAAAGACTGGACAACCTTGTTCATGCGAAGCAGTTTCCGGAATGTGTTGGATGTATATTGCGGGCCCTGGTCGCTATGAAACATCAGCTGCTGAGGCTCGTTTCTGTCCAAATATGCATGGCGAAAGGTAGAGGTAACCAGATAGGTACTATTCTTTGGTGACACTTTGTAGGCCACTACTTTACGTGAGAAAAGGTCGAGGATTACGCAGACATAGAGATACTTGCCATTAACCTTAAAGCAAGTGACGTCGCTGACCCAAACATGGTTCGGTTCATCCACTTTGAATTGCCGCTGTAACATGTTCTGCTTTTTTGCCAGCCGCTCACTTTTCTGATAATCGTGTTTGGAGTAGATGGATACACTTTGTAATCCCATTTCTCTCATCAGTTCAGCCACATACTTGGGCGAAGTACGAACGCCTCGATCGGCTAACACAGCAGCGATTTTGCTTGCGCCAAACCTTTGCGGGCTCTCATCGAAAGTTGCTTGGATATGCTCTTTCATCTCTACTCTGCGTTTATCATAGGCAGTTACCTCTTTTCGCCGGAAGATATGGTTGTAGAAGGTACCGCGGGATACACAAAGCGCCTCGCATAAGGCATGGACACTATACTGACCATGCAGTTTGGCAAGCTCTTGTAGCTTTTCTTGAAGCGGCGCTGAAACCGTGCAGTTGACCCTTTGAAGAATCTCAATCTTCTGCTCCAACTTTTGAAGTTTCTGTTTCGTTTTAATAAACGCCTGCTAGCTGACGGCATGACCGGAGTCTGTCATGGTCACAGTGTACGGCTTGATCCATGTATAGAACGTACTTCTGGCCACGCCGGAGTCGGCACAAATCTCGGCGACAGATTCACCGGCCCGGTAGCGGGCAACCAGAGTTTGCTTTTCCTCTATGCTGATGCGCATGGTTTGATTCCTCCTGGAAAATGGTGTAGAATATCATTGTAGAGAAGGAAATTCAATTTAGCTATGGTACGATTATAGTACGGGAAATGCGAGAGATGAGTTATTATTCTACAAAAAGGAAACTTGCGTACTTATAATGATGCGCTTTTTGGTGATTGGCATGATTTATGACAGGAGGATTGTCTGATATGAGTTATTGCATAGCTTGGAAAAAGAATGAGCAAGTCTTTATGTTGTCGGAATCCGCTATATCCTCCTTTGAAGATGATATACAAGCAGGCATCAGTACCTTTGGAGAGGTTCAGGGACTGTATGGGAAGTACTATGTGCAGGAAGGTTTGCTTAAAATCATAAAGATAAATGATGATTTTGTCTTGGGAGTTTCTGGAGATGTGCCAACGATAATAGAATTGTTGACACATGTTTACAGTCTTCGGGAGATGTTGACATTGAAAATCCTTCGGAATATCATCACGAATAATTATCAAGACAGAGGGATCAGTGCGATCGTGGTGGAAAAAGGTCGGCATCCTCAAATTTATTTGTTTGAGGAGAACCGTTTTTCCTGTACAGACAGATGCGAGATTGGAGCCGGAAGAAAAAATGCTTTTTTTTCTGCAGATATCAATCAAATAATCGATCAGGAGTATGCGGAAGGTGATGAACACGACTATTTGGCAAAGGTGATCGGTTGCGCACAATGCTACTCAATAAAAAACCGCTGCATACAGGAAGGCTACGGCGGAACATTTTATGGCGTCGTTATAGGCAGTAAGATAGAGTGGTTCCGTGATATGGGCTATTATATCTTCAAAAAGGACATCCAGGACGGATTTTTCACATCTGTTATTAACCGGCGGGACAGCGTGTTTTCCACATCAAATTTTTCGGACCACACGATATTTATGCTGAATTTCCTCATGGATAAGGAGGTTTGGGAGAATCCGTACTTCAAGCGCGCTGTCATGAAATCTCTGCATACAAAAAATCCATTTTACTTCTTTATATATTCCAGCTATTATCATGTGGCCTTTTATATCAGGATGAATAGCGAATCTCAAAACTTCTTTTTAAAAAGATGGATCAAACGAAACAACGATGATGTATACTGCGCATTCGCATTCAGACCTGAGTTGGAGGAAATGTGTGTGAAGTATGCGAACGAGACAAGCAAACTCCCCACACTGGTTGAACTTCCGTCTATCCGCGAGCCCTATATGCCGCATGAGCTGGCCAAATCTTTTTGCGATATTCCGGACAGGCTGTCTTCTGATGTCCAAAAACACATGGACTTTGATTTTTCGTTATACAGCGTTCCGGGATATGATCTGAACTGTATTGTTCCCATCAAAAGAGCCATATCTGAATATCACAACTTGGTATTGGTAGATTTTCATTACTTCTACAGTGTGTGCAATGAGATATATGGCCGATATCACAAGCTGCACGATATAGATGTTAGTAAGATGGACCTGCGCCCCCTGGTGTCCTTGTTTTTAAACCAGATAGCAGAGAACGATTTCGATAAATATTTGCTCGTGTTTGTGAAAGAGGTCGGCAGAAGTGAATGCTTGGACGGTGTCGATTTATCGTGTCTCCTTACCACATATAAAAATGTTGAATTTATTGAAGTGCCCAATTTTGAAACGGATCTCTGTGGAACGCTGTTCCTGCTGTTCAAAAACTATTACCTGAATGACCGCTTTTTTCACCTGGACAAATTTGTTATTGCCGCTGACAATATCAAGGTCAATGGACTCTTATCAGCGATAACTCCCGAGTTTAACTTCGGCAATTCAAACCCGGATATTGTACTGATAAGAAATATGAATGGAATGACCGCAATGGATGGCCGTTTTCGTTATGCTGTGATTGATTATTGGATTGTTGCGGCGTTTGGAATACCATTTGAAAGCCTTGGAATGTTAGATGCATTGCTCGAGAATGAGTGTGGTGACGCGTTTTACTCTGATCAGTAAACATTTTTGTTGAAGACTATCCAAACAAGTAATATTACAAGGTTGAACATTTTGCTTCCTTGGCTGACCCTGCCTAGTCTGAACAAATTGTTGCCATTGTTCGGATTAGGTGGGGTCAATTTGTGCCTGAAATCCTTGTTATATCAAGGGCTTCAGGCTTTTTGCTCGTTTTTGCCTGGTGTCACTTGCAAAACACAAACAGCGCAAAACTGAAGTGGAAAACGTGTAATCGGTGAGATTCGAACCTCTCTGATGCCACTTCTGTTTCCCTCATGCGTTGCCTTTCATAAAAACATCTTCTACTTGACATGGGGTCAAATTTTTCAATGTGTGATGTGGTCGCTGAGTATTATAGAACTCAATATAGGAATCAACTCTCCACTTGAAGTCCGCTTCAGATGTGTAGTTCTTACGATAGGCTTCCTCCTTTTTGAATGTGGCGAAAAAGGATTCAGCCACGGCATTGTCATGAGGCTTGCCGGAATTGGAAAATGATTGTACTATAAAGCGTTCATGAAGTAATTGCCGGAAACGATGAGATGTATATTGAGAACCTCTGTGGCTATGAAAAATAAGCTTGGCTTCAGGAGTGCGTTGTTCCCAAGCTATTTTGAACGTAGATGTGATCAACTGAGTGCTATTCTTTTTTGAAATCTTATAAGCTATGACCTTACAGGAAAACAAATCTAAAATCATACACGTGTAAAGATAGTGATTCCCTAACTTAAAGCAAGTGACATCACTGACCCCAATTTGATTTGGCCGGTCTGCCTGGAATTGCTGTCGGAGAATATTCTTTTTCCTCTGGCTCATGGAGTTTTAAATAGTCCTTCTTGGCAGTTGTACGGATGCTGGACAGCCCCATTTCGCACATCAGTTTTGCCGCATATTCTTTGCTGACTCTGTTGTCCGCGTTGAGCAAGGATTGTACGGATTTTCTCAGCACCCAACACTTGTCGATACCCATTGAACACCTCACGAATCAAAGTACAGTATTCCTCCCGACTCTTCTCAAACCAGGCATTGCCCCGCTTATTGCGAAGGATATGGTTACTTTTAAGGTGTGCGATCACTGCCACGGGAAGATGTTGCCGCAGATGATGAACCAAATATTTCAATTTAACGGAAAAGAAATAGAAATTAAAGGTATCCAAGGTTACAGATGTGAAAGCTGCGGAAATGAAGTCTATGAAGCGAAAGAAATCCAAATGATTGACAAGATCATTCGGGTCATGAATGATAAACCAGCTGTTGGCATTTTAAATCTGGAGGAAACAGCAGACTATCTGCGTGTTAGGAATCAAACTGTTTACAATATGATTAAAGATGGCCGAATCAAAGCATACAATATCTAATTTTCTCTACTGGTCTTCCACATAATAATTTTGGAAAATGCTACCTAAAACCCATATTCTGTGCTATACTAACATAAAAATTGCTGTGTGAAAACAAGAAAAGATTTGCCAAAACATACTGAACTGTATTTTAGGTACAATTTAGAGGGGAGAATGGAATGGCATCAGAGGTACAGAAAACGATTGAATCAACAACACTCCGATAGGATGGACGAAACTAACGAAGGAAATTAAGACTTATACGCAACTGACGGTCCATACATCTATAAAAAACCAATTGGATGATCAGCAACTTTTTTGTTTACGCTACTGTTTTGTAGAGTTGGATCGCCTAGACCAATACCATCTGGTACGATACCCTTTTACTCTTCAAATTAGAGTAGAGAAAGAAAGTGATGCATTCCGGATACAACATTATCTAGCTGTGATGACCGCTCTGCGGAATATTAATCTGGAGATTTTTTGCGGGAAGCAGATTATCCGTGGCCGGCGTAACCTATCCTACGATTTCTACCGCATTCTCCCCCTGCTTTGCATAGGGACAGAGAACCGGAAGTGGATGATTCCCTACTTCGCTATGGTAGATCCAGGGGACACCACAGAAATTCAGGATTTGGATGTAAAAGATTTTCAGCAGAAGCCTCCGGTGTTCCCTGAGAGCAATGGAGAAACGAGCAGCCTGCTGCGCTGGCTTTGTATGCAAAATTTGTGGCGTTTACAGCGAGATATGTCCGGTGCGGGGAAAGAGACCATGAGCAGAGAGGACAAGCAGGCCCTGAGTCGGGCCCTGCTGCGGTATTTGAACAGCGAACTGCCCCGCCTAGGTTTACTGGCGAGGCTGATTTGGACCATATTTCTGCGCAGTCTTTCCGACAGTAAGGATTTGTTTTATCGAGACGATAAAAAATGTTGGCATATCGATATGGAGACCCTGCGCTGTACCCGCCTGGATGCCGTCTCATATGCCGAGGGGCTTCTCCAACTAATGGAAAATGCCTGCCTTCACAGTCAGATGCAGCGCAGCTACATATCCGTCCGCATCAGCGATGTCAACATCATGGCTGAAGGACCGCTGCGAGTGGCTGAGGCTGCCCAGACCCGTCTGGATATTTACCGGCGCCAGGACAGATTGTGGACAGATCATGCCGAACAGGGGCAGACCGGTGACTCTAGGCAGGCAAGGCTGTCCCTGGACTACACGCTGGACCGATACACAAAGTTCTGCCTAGAGTTCTCAGTACTCAATGACGCGCGGTATGTCTCGAAAGGAGGACACGAAGAACTTTGGGGCATTGTCAGAACCTTCGCCCATAACCGGGGCATAGCAGACTTGACCGACATGTCCCTGAATCAGGTCTTTTCTTATCGCTGTAACGCAGAGCATACGGAGGACATTGCCAAACATTATGGCCTGCGGTTGTTGGAAAAGACGGTCCAGCTGAATGGGGGCCTTTTCAGCGTTTTATCTCCCGGAATGCTTGGGCAACAGACACGATACAGTTCCTTTTCCCAAGCCCAGGTAAAAAAATGCTACGACCAGATAAAGTCTGATGAGCCCTACACGGAATTCAACGTCTTACTTCCGCTTCACCCCCATTGGAACGATATACGGGAGTCCTCTGAGCGAAGTTCTCCGCCCGAGAGCCTTTTGCAGTTGGAAACATTGCGGGGACCAGAATACCGCCCAAGAGTACTTCGCTTACAGGCACAGGCCGTCCGGGACAAACAGGGGCCATTTTTCCAGGAGAGCGTTCAGCTGATGCCTCCTGAGTCTCCGTTTCTGCCAACGAGGCCATCTATCCAAAACCGTCAGAATACATGGTTCCACAACAAAGAGAATTTGATTACCCAGCTTTATAAGGAACTGAATGACTGGATAAACAATCTCAATGATCTCTGGCTGTTGGATCTTATGCTGATTAGAGACGTTGTCTTTTCGGAGATTCTGGCCAAAGCAATTTTTTATCTACTAGTGAAACGTCAAAAGCAACAGGAACCTGTGTTGCTGGCCTTGATGCTTCCTGATGAGATGTTTATCAGTGAGATAGTTCGTATGTTTTCTATTTTTTATGATAAACAGCTCAGTGATGTACAATGGATGGGCGAGAGCCAGATTGCCCTTTGCAGCTATCAAGAGGAGCACAGCTGCTACTTTCCTCAGGTTCATTTTCTCTTGGCTGGAAAGAGTTCTGGTTCTGCGCGGGTCACAGCGCGTACATTTGCCTACTACAACACTGGTCCCAGTTTGGAACTGCTGCCGCAAATTCGTTATCTGACCCGAACGGAGCAGGAGACGGCAGTACCACAGTTCCCCTTTGATTTGTTCCTCACAGCCTCACTCCAAGCTCCGCAAGATCAAAGAAGCTGGTTTTTGGAGGGAATGGAGCGAGCGCTAGAACAGGACCTGTGGAAGCGTCCCTACGGATGCCAACTGAAAGATATCCGGGTTCGGCTTCACTCGAATATCTACCTCTCCAGTTTCTATGAGGCAGAGCTTCTATTTCACAACGTGGGGATTATTTACCGATTTTCTCACTTGATTGTCCGCCATTTGCTGACACAACTCTCCGAGCATTCAGATCGGCCTCTGGTGGTGGTAGGGTATGAGTTTTACTCCTCGGTGCTTACCGAACAGATTGCACAGTTGCTGACGAAAGAGGGGGAGAAAGCACAGTATCTAATTTACGCCAACAGCCAGGAGGATGAGCGGATTCATCTCTCCCCTCAGCTAAAACAAATGCATCCAAACGACCGGGAAGATCTTCTCAATCATGGAGATTATGTGGTGATTTTACCCATTGGAACCACCATGTCCACTCTGTACCACATTATGGATGAGATCCAAGCCCGGTGGGCGGATAGCCGTTTTCCTTATGAGAACTATGTCCTAATTTTGGTAGGAGAGGATTCAAAGAATATTTCTCCCCGCTACTGGTATTTGACCGATACCCATCAGATCACCCTGTGCCCCCAAAAACAGGGTGATCCTGAGACTCGTTGTCGTTTCCTCCTGTCGCCCCAAGCTCAGTGGAGTGAAATGCGCCACGATCCCCATGGGACAGGAGAGAATGAAGCTGTGCTGGTCTATGTGGACAAAACCTCTACCAGGCCAAAGGAAATTTTTTTGTTAGAGGACGCCCATTTTCAGGGTACATCCCACTTTTTGACCGATCCACAGGAAAACGACCGGCGGCTTGCGCTTCTCAAAGGCTTGGTATACTATGGCCATATTGCAGAGGGAAATAACCACTTTCAGTTCTATGTGGATATGGAACGGTATTTTTCCCGTGCCCAACGGAAAGATCCGGAAAATAAACGGAAAACCGTTGACCAATGGCTCCAAAGCCTGCGCAGCGCAGTTGATCCCAATGCCTACAATATCATTGTCTCCCCCCTTCACAAGGAGGACTCTCCCTTTGCAAAGGCGGTTATTGATCAAGTCTTTGAGCACAGTCTGCGTTTCCTTCACATGAATCTTTCGGATACCTACCGGGAGGATGCGCGAGCAAAGTTCAGCTATATTGCTGATGAGTACCGGGAAATTCGGCAATTTGATCGAGTGAAACCTGTAAATGTTTACTTTGTCAATACTGCCATTACCTCAGGATCCACATTGATCAGAGCCAGGAATTTGGTCACCATGCTGATGGCGGAATCCGGGATGCCGTATGACAGAGAAAGTATTTTCAAAGGTTGTTTTGTCCTCATTAACCGCAGTGCCTATGACACACTGAACTCATATGTGAAAGACCCAGAACAGCATTTTTGGGCCTATCTTCATCTGGCAGTTCCTTCTTTCAACAGCAGGCGCGATCGTTGTCCAACATGTGAATTGACGGAGCAGTACCGCATCTTGGAGAATAGTTCGGCAATGAACGAGCTAGGCCATGAGTTCCGCCGTCTACAACTCAAACACAAGAAACGAACATTGAAAGAGTACCAGTCCTGGCTGGAAAATACGGTAATGTACAGTGGCGGCTACGCCGGGTGGCTTCGGCAATGGCTGTACAATTATGTCAGAGAGCCACACCGTACACGCTCCGGTTACCATGTGGGTATTTTTACGGTAGATCCTGATGCCTATTCAAACCTCTTGGCGTTGTATCATTTGCTGCAATGGGGCGTAGAGGAGTTTCTGAATGAAAAGAAAATAGATGAAAACAATCACTGCGAGAACAGTGAGAATTTTCTGAAGCACATTCACACCTTTACTCTTTACGACCTAGAGCGCCTAGTAAAGCGGCATTCTCAAGACGCATCCGCTGCTGTGGGAGACCGCCCACAGTGTCTCAAGTCGGAATACTGGGTACGAGTCCTTATTGATATCGTCTGCGCACAAAAGAATTATTTGCGTATGACTGCTATACACCGTTCCTTTTTAAAATTGGACACCATCGCGGGGCATTTGACCACAAGTATCCCAGAACGTGCTCGCCAAACCTCCATGATTTTGGCAGAGCTCATGGAAGAACAGTTGAGAGAAGTAGAATCTCCGGCACTCAAAGCAGAATGGCTAATTTCCTTTATTAAAGTTCTTTCTCGCCCTCACTTAGCCCAGTATCACCATGTTCGCCAGGGCATTCTGACACTTATGCTCCATCTTACAGCCTATGCTATCGGCGCATCGGATTACCTCCCTGAACATCTTACGTTTGCCCGACCTTTCTTGCGGGAAAGTAAGGTGGAAATAGATGAGGTGATACGTAGCCAGGTTCTGCAAACTCTGCTAAAACGTTTGGCTGGGCTGCAGTCCACATATTTTCTGCATCGGAACAACATGGAACATGTGATATCGTCATTTGACCGTTTGCGGAAGAGTTTCCTGGCCAAGGAAATAGAGGGAGCGTGGGAATACAAATGCTCTAACCCCGTTCCCACCAGCATACAGGTAGAACAAAATATGATCAAACTGGTCAAATGGACATCCTCTTACGGAGACGATGAAAACGGATGCCATTTGATTGAGGCAAGTTTCCTGAATCCGGAGGGAGGGAATTGAAATGGATAACGGATTAGACCGTATGTATCGGAGCATGATCCTTGAAAATACCCGTCTGCTAGTCAAGGGACTAGAGCGCCTTCATCAGGCTTATGATCTGGAGCAGGTTAGGAACCACCAGCAGTTGGAAAATCCATGGCAAATGGATAAGCTTCGCCAATTTATTAAAACGTCTTATCAGAATAGCCGTGATGGAGAGAAGTTTCTGTATCAGAATCCGAATGCAGAACTTTTTCGTTTTAGAAAACTCTCTTCTCTCCAAAAGGAGGATGCTACTTGTCTGAGTGGGATGCTCCTACTTTATCATCAGCTACAGGTTCTTGAAGGTATTCCTGTGGATCAGCTTTCCGATGCCTATGAGACTTTGTGTAATAGTATCCGCATTATTCAAGGTGCGGATATGTGTTATCTGGTATTCCGTCGTCAAACTGATACCCGTATTCTCTGTGCCTCATCGGTCAATCGGGAGTGTCTGGATTCCCAGTTGGGCAGTCGGGAAGCAGAAAAGTTACTGGACCGACTTGTCAAGAACGAAGAAATCCAGACAATTACCGAGGGTGTCTATCTGGAAAACGGCGTGGAAGTTTTGGATGGGAGAAAGCCCCTCGAAAACTGGCAAGATGTACAGTTTCTGCTTCTTCCCATCCTACTCTATGATGCTCAAGGTGCTAATCGAGAAGAGCAAACCTATCTGATCTGCCAGCGTAAAATAGAGAATGCCTGGAACCCAGATAGTCCTAACACCTTGCTTAGGGTACGAGATACACTTTTTCTGCGTGGGCAGCTGGCTCAAGCTCTGATGCGAGATCTATATAGTTTGTTGGCAGGGCTTCGGGAATACTGAGACATTAGCCGTCGAAGTAAAGAGGGGGATCCGTTACAGATCCTACATATTTCTGACCTTCATGTGACTGAGAAAAATTGTCAGGTAATTAAGAAAGCTATTACTCGGTTAAAACTGGAAGATGGCCCCTTTGATTTCCTAGTCATTACCGGGGATGTGGCCCAGGGGCGCTCAGCTGCGGGTGATTTGGAACGGCACTATGACTGTGCAGCTGAAGTGATCCGCGCTTTGGCGTTTCGTATGTGGAGTGAGATTGAAGGTGGGGAGCAGATCTTACGTCAGGATTGGAAGCGCCGGACCATAATCATTCCGGGCAACCACGACTATGCGTCTATGAACGAATTGGAGACCCAACACGGTGAGAATCATCGTGCTAGCGCAGGAGGTAGGCCTGCAGCTAAAGAGGGCAGCGCTATGGCCAAATTCACCTACTATATCAATTTCGTGCGCAAACTTTTGGATGAGGACATTGGTGAACTGATTGATAGCAACTTGAACGAAGTACGCCGGTACGACAAGATGGGGGTGGACTTTCTCTGCTTCAATACCAGCATTATGGCTAACCCTGCCCGGAACAACAAGGTTCATTTGGACAAGGACTTTGCTCAGCAGGTAATCCATCGTCTTACCTCAGAGTCTAAAGAACGGTTTCTCATTTTTCTGGGACATCATGGTCCTGGCTATCCAGTAGATTATGTTTCCGACGAATACTTGGAGCGCTATATCTGCCGCAACATCACCAAACAATATGCAGAGGGGATCAAAAAGGACCTAGATTCTGACCGTCAGTTGGCGCTTTCCCAGCTTAAAGATTCCTTGGAGAAATTGGAATACACCAGTGGAAAGTCCCTACTAGACAATGATTTTATCCAGGTGTGGCTACTTGAAAACGAGGAAAAGACCCTGCCGGACGCCATCAGGAATAAGGTGATACGCCGCAGAAAGAAAACCCGCCTTTATCATGAGTTAACATTCCCGCTGGAGCAATTGAGCCGAGAGGAAACAGAGCGCAGTATTAACGAGCGATACCAGAAGATCATTGCAGAAATCAGACGCACGGAACTTCTGTCCCAAAATGACCAACAGGCATACAGGATGGTATTTGAGCAGTTGAATCAAGGTCTAGCCCTCACTGCTTGCCTGTCTGGACATACGCACGAATGGAATATGGATAGAGTCCGCAATCACTATGTTGCCAAACGATTCCAGTGGGAACGGATAGAACAAAAGCCAGGCAGCGACAAATTGGAACGGAAAATTTCTCTGCACTATGGCGTGTGTAAACTTACCTGGGGTGAAGAAAAGCCAAATGTTAACTATGAGCAATGGGATGAAGATGTGCTTGTAACCTAAAATACACTAAATACAATATTGTATTTAGTGTATTTGTAACCTTGGCGAGTGGCGGATATCATCAATTCTAAGTAGAAATAGAATGGAGAGAACATTATTCGTCCAGACATCCGATGTGGTGTTAGATGATAGTGGTATCATCAATGTTGGAAATATCGAAATTCTGGATTTCCCACCGGACGATATACTGACCTAAGTAAACCGGCTGTTTGGAAGATAAAAGTGGTTTGTAACATAATATGGGATAAACCACTTTTGTCATTTTACACTGCATAAGTTACCATCCCCTGGATCATCTCATACCACTTGGTCACCGTATGCCGGGTCACCGTTGCACCCCTGGCAATCACGCTGTAATTTGTCTCGTCGGAGTGGAAGTTCATGTATTCCCAGATCTGCCGCTGCTTCTTGGTGAGTTTCTCAGGCGATGGGATTCCTCTCATCCGGTCCTGGATAGCCGTCTGCTTTGCATTCATCTGTTGGATCAGTACCTTCAGCTTTTCCTCGCATTCCTCGCGGGTGTGGGCGTAGACGCCTTTGGAATGCTTTGTGCCATCCTCCGGCCAGGTGGGGGAATAGCGGCCCTCGAAGAGGTGGTCATTGAGTTCGTTGATGCAGCCGGTTCCGGGCTTTCGGGGGCGTCGCATGACTGGTTGGAAGTCGGCAAGGGGGTTCTGTGTTACCTCCGAAGTGTCCTCCGCCACTTCATTGCCCAGCCCACGGTCAATCTTAGCCGCGGCCTCACTGAGCATATCTCCGGTGATGTGGGTGTAGATATCCAGCGTGGTCGCTGCCGACACATGGCCCAGCATAGCGGAGAGGATTTTGGTGTCCATTCCGTTTTCAAGAGCCATGGTGGCGAAAGTATGGCGTAAATCATGGAAGTGGATGTGCGGCAGTCCCGCCTCTTTCAGCAGTACCTTCATCCAGTAGTAGGCGGCGCTTGGCCGCACCGGTTTCTCCGGTGCCAGAGGATCCGGAAAGATCCACTGGCTGATGGCATGTTTCTTCCGCTCCTTCAGACGCTGGATGGTGCTGGGCGGGAGACGGATAGCGCGCCTGCCCCGTTCCGTTTTGGTTTTGCCGATCTCCAGCTCCCCTCGCTTGGGGGCATTCACAGAGCGGAGGATCTTCAGCGTTCCGGTACTTGCATCGAAGTCCTTCCACATGAGGCCGCAGATCTCACCCCCGGTGCAGACTGGTGGTCAGCTCCGCGTAGAAGAAGTCCCGTCAGGTCTCGTTCTTGTCCACTGCCGCCAGGAAGGCGTCCATCTGCTCCCGGTCCAGGACCTGCTTGGGCTTGTAGCTGTTCTTGGGCAGTTTGGTCCCGTCCGTGGGATTGTAGGGGATGATGTGATCCCGCTCTGCGTCTTTGAGACACCGGTGGAGCATGGCGTGGATGCGGAGCACCATGGTATCCGACAGTTCGTATCCGTACTCCGGATGGTCGTGGACCCGCCCCTCTTTCTTCAGCTTCTGGTACAGCTTCTGGATATCCAGACGGGTGATGCGGGAGATGATCTTGCCGCCTAAGTAGGGCTTTACATAGCACCGGATGTACTGCTCGTAGCTGCGCAGGGTGTTGGGACGCAGGGTGACGGCACCGTACTCCTCCATCCAGCGGTCCAGATAATCGCCCAGTGTCATGCGGCTGTCCTCGGTGAGCTGCGCATCCTGATAGAGGTCCATGTCCCGGTGGAGCTTGGCCAGCAGTTCCTTTTGCGTCTTGGCCAGCACGTACCGGAAGATGGGGTCGCCGTTTTGTTTATGGCCTACCACGATGCGGCCCTCCTAGCGTCCGTCCTCCCGTTTGCGGACCATGCCGTCCCCGGATGGTCTCCGTTTACTCATGCTCGATCACCTCCTGTTCGTCCGCTTCCTCTTCTTTGATATAGCGACGCACGCTCATCGCGTTTCCTGTTCCTGCCGGCGTAGCGCCCGTTCCTCTTCATCGTCTTCGAATGAATAGGGCGTCAGCTCTCCGGCAATCCCCAGTGCCAGCTGGAACCCGGCGGTGAAGGACGCCAGGGAGACGTCCTCCCGCAGCTCGATAGCGAGGTCCGTCAGTTTCAGCAGCGTCTCCCGGTCCTGTCGGTCCAGCTTGTCCCGCAGTGTGAGACGCAGCGCTTCCAGTTCCCGGCGGATCTCTGTGCAGTCAGGCTCTTGGAAGAACCGCTGATGCAGTGCTCTCATGTAGTCGTTCATGTGTGCCGCCTCCTTCTTTTGCAACACACAATACCGACTTGCTTGCGGAATAGCCAGAGAGATACGGCACTGTTAAGAGAAAGTTATCATTTGCTTTTACGTGAGATCGTCGTCCTCCGGGCCGTCGTCCAGGAAGAAGCGCGCTGTCGTCCGCCATGAGACCGTCCCGCTCCCGGCGGGGGCTTTGCAGGAATGTGGGAGCGCGGCCCAGACGCTTGACTTCCTGAGCACAGTCCGTCTGGATGGCGCGGATTTCGCTGTCCGGCACCTGCGCTATCCGCGCCAGGATGCGTGCCATGATGGCGACTTCCACCGACAGTTTGTACTGCCCTGTGCCCAGAGATCTGCACAGTGATTCGAACCGCTCCATGGGCACTTAGCTCCTTCCGCCCGGCATGGAGAGTTCCCGGGACATCAGATGGGAGCAGTAGAACTCGATGGTCTGCTCCACGAAGTCATTGCGGGAGCCGACGCCGGCACGCCGCAGATTGTCGTCGCACAGTTTCAGGTGCCGCGGGGTTACCGCAAGCCCTGATTTTACCCGTTTTTCCAACATTTCCGGTCCTCCTTCCGGTACCAATTCAGATCACGTTGGAAACGGCCCTCAATCCTCTGCCGTTTCCCGATTCGTTTAAATGAAGAGCACCCTGTTTGGTACCAAACCGCCAAAACCACCGCGGTCAGCGGTACCCCGGCTCGCATTGCGGGTCCGGTGTTTCTGGGGCGAAACGGCACCTTTTAGGTGCACGCCCCTTTATCTTGTTCCCAAGTTTCGGCTGTGTGAAAAGGCCCCAAAATGGCCTGATTTCGAGGGGGGAGAGGGAAATCGCAGAAAACGGTCCCGCTCTCCCGCACAGCCCCTTCACACGCCTTCGGGATGTACTTCAGGTGCGCTGGGATGGGGGGCCTGGCCGGGCGCACACAGGGGCTCACAGCGCGTCTCCGGCGCACCGCCTCCGGCATACTGGCGCCGATTCAGGCTGCGGAACTCCCGGGGACTTCGAACGATGTCGTCTTTCAGCATCTGGTCGCACAGCATCACATTCCAGATGGTGCGCTGGAAGCTGCCGCGCACTTCTCCTAGGCATCTGTGCGCGAGGGCCTTTTGTTCCTCCGTGAGATCGCCGCGGGACGGATCGGCCATGTACAGCGTCAATGCTTCCTCCGGCATAGGCGTCCCGTGGAGAGCCTGCCACTGGGTCTGGATGTACTGCCTGGCCACCAGGAAGTACTCTGCCGATGCATGGGGGTCTTGCTCCAGGATCTGATCCAGCAGATCTGCCAGGATGGTCATAGGGCAGCACCTCCTTTCGGGGCGGAAGCGGACAGGCGTTTTTTCACCTTCTGTTGTTCCGCGGCAGCATCCAGTGCCGCCAGCTGCCGCTGGTGATACAGCTCCACCGCATTTTGCACCGGAAGGATGGTGTAGCGGAGACTGCCGTTGCGCTCTTTTCCGTTGGCGTCCAGCACCACGGTGCGGTTAGTGGCGATGAGCCCGGCCGCCTCCAGCTCCAGCACGTACTTGCGCACGGTGTTGTTGCTGGCACCGATGGCTTGTCCGATGGTCTTATAGCTGAGCGTACACTGATAGGTCTTCCGGTTCTCCCGATAGAGCAGGAAGGCATAGATGGCGATGGCAGCGCATCCAAGGTTCAGGTGGAAGACTTCATCCGGCAGAGAGAAAAACTTTTCGTTGGTACTTACCGGGATGAGGTCCGGTGTGATGAGGCCTTGCTGCATCAGCTCTGCCAGAATGGGATCGATGACACCGGTAGTGGAGATAGGCCAGCACGGAGAAGGCCGGGTACTTGAAATGGTACTTCCAGATCTGGTTGGGAAGCGGAAGGATCTGGAGTCACGCTGACAGGGGAAGCAGAGCATCAGCTGCCACCTCCTTTCGCGTGGGCGATTACCCATTGGATGAATTGCTCCTTGGGAACCACCATGCGGCTGCCCACCCGCAGTGTGGGAAAGTCCGATCGTGCATCAGCTCATATCCGCTGGACACCGACACTGCCAGAACCTGTGCCGCCATTTTTGCATTGAGAAACAGCGGCGGGTCGTCGTAGTTTTTGTGGATCGATTCTTTCATGATTATGTACCTCCTAGCTTGAAAAAACTTCCACTTCTTGATAGGATGGTAGCATAAGAATAATTCTGATGGAATTGCACGAACTCAATACAGCCATCGTCTTTTTCACCCATCACGGACTATGCTAGACGTCTTGCGGCGAATGTCTTACCAACACCGGGAGCGCCCTATAGAATGATATTCTTCTTGCTTCGTAGAACGGCCACAAGACTCTGGTAACGTTTTTCAGCCATATAGACCTCATCGAGGAAATCATCCTTGGTATATGTATCAATAGAAGTCTCATCGATCACAGGATTCTCTTCACGGATTATATCGAGGATAAAATCGTATTCGCCTCTGGTAAGTTTAAATAGACTGCCCTGTAGATTCTGAAAATACTCCATACGCTCCAGTTCTGGGCATCCTTTTAGTGTCTCATAGTCGATAGGTGAAGTAGTCCTTCAACTTTTTCGAAGAACAGCTTCTCACCATCTTGTTCTGCGCTGATACGACCGATTGCTACAATCTGCTTTACTGGATTGGATTCATATCCTATAATCATATCACCAGCTTTTGCATCAAGGAAGTTTTGGAAGATGCGGCGTTTATTCCCGTTTTCATTGTAGAGCGTATAGGATTGAACCTCACCAACAGCAATGTCAGAAAAGCTCCAGATCTTCGGATTTGCATTTAGCCACCAATATCTGCGATCAGCCTCACCGAAAGCTGTATTCACATACAATTCAATTCCGCTTAAATCTGCTTTATCGAGGGCGGAGGAAAGCTCATCTCTAAGTTTCCATATAAAGCTGCCCTCTTCATCTTGCTCGGCATCGCGGCCCGTATACAGGACAGTCCACCATTGCATTGAGCCATCTTTCCGTGCGGCCGGGGTAATGCCAGTCGCTTCACAAATTCTTTTGGCCAGTGCGACAGAACCAGAGTTATAGCATTTCTTTCGGGGGGCAATTATGATTTTTTTGAGTGGTGTCCATGGAGTCAGAAAATTACATTTTTGTAGACTCGCCAAAGAAGCTACCGGTATAGAATGCTACTCCACCAGTGAATTGATTGCACAAAAAAGCAGATCGAATTCTCACAAAATAAGCTTATTCCAGATATTGAAGACAACCAACCGTATCTTCTTCAGGCTGTGGCTGAACGCAAGGCGACTGGCCAGAACTTTATTTTAGATGGATATTTTTGCTTGCTTGATGGAACTGGTAAAGTTCAGCGCATTTCCAGAGATACTTTTGCAACACTCATGCCAAAAAGTATAATCTTGTTGACTGAGAAGCCGAGGATAATTGCGGCTCGCCGTCGAATTCGTGATAAGGTAGGTGTCAACGAACCAACTAATGAAATCTATGTTACGGTTTTTGACAAACACCATAGCCGTATTTTCTTTTTAGGAAAATACAGTTTTTACTGTGTGGAAAAACATAAATGGCGAGAAGGTGTATATCAAAGACCGAAGAAATTGCGCTTTTTGTCGTCCCGGATGAAGAGATTCTTGGCGTCGGCCTTCGGGTAGGGCAGGTGGATCTCCGCCACCTCTGCCATATTTTAAACACCTTTGTGCCCCGTTACCTCATGCCAGATGTTTGTGGCGCTGAGAAGAGCGTAAATCTCCTTCTTGTTTATGTCTCTGCCCTCCTCGCCAATACTCGCCCAGCAGACTCTGGTCAAAGGCGAAGAGAGCCTCGTTGATCTCAAAGATGTTGTAGTTCCGGTGGTAATGAGATACTCCACAATGATATCAAATTTGCTGGCATGGGAGAAAGCAAAGCCGGCTTTCCCCAGCATCTCCCGTGCTTCATCCAGGGGTAATAGGCCATGGCGGTAGGCTTGGAGGGTTTATAGTGGATGTCCGAGCGGATCTTGGAGAACAGCTTGCGGTCGATATTAGCCTTTTTGTAACACTGGGCGTCAGTCGTGCCCCGCTCGTCGATCTTCCGCAAGAGCATCTGAGAAAAACTCTCGTTTAGTTTGCTAAGGGCCTCGTCCAGGCCGGAGAGCGTCATAGTACAGGGGGCAGGCATACACTCCGATTCCCCTATAGGCATGGAGGCCATGGCCATCCGGCGGCGCTGAGTCTCCCTGCTGTCGGTATGGGCGGCCACGTAGCAATCGTCAATGTAGGATGCGATGTCAGCAAAGAGTTTTCCACCGATGGTATAGACGGCTCAGTCGAAGATCACCAGATACACCGTCATATCGTGGGCCAGAAGGAAATCACCGATGGTATCCACCGCTACCTTCAACGCCTGATCCTTAGGATAGTCATGCACCCCGGAGAAGATCAGAGGAAAAGCCACCGTTTCACAACGGTTGCTCAGGGCTAGTTCCAGAGAGCGCGGTAGGCTGATACCAGCAGTTCCCGTTCTCCATGGTTGCCGCCCCGCCAGATGGGGCCAACGGTGTGAATGACAAACTTTGCCTGTAAGCGGTAGCCCTTCGTGGTCTTGGCCTGTCCTGTTTTGCAGCCGCCCAGGGTGCGGCATTCAACCATCAACTCCGGCCCGGGGGCAGGATGGATGGCGCCGTCCACACCTCCGTCGCCCAGCAAGCTCTCGTTGGCGGCGTTGACGATAACATCCACCTTCATGGTGGCAATATCGTTTCGTACAATCTGCAGGGGCATGACAGCACCTCCTCGCTTTCTAGTGTCATCATACCACAAGTACCCCTGTGCAGCAATCTTGTGGAATACAAGGGGCAGGTTCATTCCAGCACTTTTCCTTTGCCGGTAACTGATAAAAATAGGTATTCACCATATGTTAGACAGCCATTGAAAATATACCCAAATCTGGTACAATATTATCCTTCTGTAAAAAGGAATTCATCATGGAAGTAACTGCGGGTATCTTCGTGAAAGATCATTGTATTTTGCTTATGCGCCGTGCCCCAGGCCAAAGTGCAGCTGGCGGTTGGGAGTATCCTGGAGGAAAAATAGAGCCTGGCGAGTCCGGTGAACAGTGTCTGCGTCGTGAATTAAATGAGGAACTTTGCATTGACGCAGAAATTGGTGAAAAGATGGCGGAGAGCACTTTTGAGACGGGTTCCAAAACAATTCATTTGCATGCTTATCGTGTCAATCGGTATGAAGGGAAAATCCAGTTGACCGTCCATGATCAGATGGAGTGGGTTCCGCTTTCAAAGTTGTTAGACCACGACCAGCTTCCGGCGGACTATCTGATCTCTCAAAAACTTTTGGAGGTATTGCGATGAGTTTTCGGCCACCATTTGTCGTGGGTTCCACCGTAACCCACCCGGAAATTTGTACTGCCTTTCAGTGTGGCAATATGGGTGGTATGCGCCGCTCTAAGCGAACTAATACCCTCATTATCATCTCGGACCATACAAAGGCGCTTTATGATGACAAGTGGTACGGAGACACTCTTCACTATACTGGAGAGGGCAAGCGTGGAGATCAGACCTTAACAAAAAATAATCGTACCTTGAACGAGTCGGATCACAATGGAGTCGAAGTGCACCTCTTTGAGGTGCTGCACCCGACACAGTATATTTACCACGGTGTTGTATCCCTTGCCGGCAAGCCATATCAGGAAGATCAGGCCGATGAGGACGGGGTGATGCGCAAGGTTTGGATGTTTCCAGTAAAACCTGCGTTCCCGATCTCGGTCGACTCTGCAGCGTATCAGTTCTATACGAAAGCCCAGCAAAAGCGAGCAGAAAAGCTTTCTGATGAAGCACTTGCTCGCCACTTGAACGACACTGAAAAACAAAAGGCTGCCCAACGGAATGTAACTTCCTCTGTCTATGTTCGGAACCCCTATGTTGCAGAGTATGCCAAGCGTAGAGCCAAGGGCATCTGTCAGCTCTGTGGCCAGCCAGCCCCATTTTGTGACCAGAAGGGGCGCCCTTACCTAGAAAGCCATCATATTGAGTGGCTCTCGCAGGGCGGGGCAGATACCACTAGCAATACTGCTGCACTCTGCCCCAACTGCCACAAGAAGATGCACATTGTCAATGACCCCAAGGACGTTCAAAAACTGCGTGCAGCAATTATATAAAACTGTTTGAGGGAGGTTGTTCTTATGCGTCTGGATCATCCACGTTGTAGCTTCGCATCCTCACTGGATACCTTCCTCAGCACCGGAAAAGAAGAATGGTTGGCCCGAATGGAGGCTCGGGAGTCGGGGCGCCCTCTCCATCAAGAACAGATTGCTGCTTGGGCAGACTGTTACGATGTGCTCCTACATACGCTACCGGCCATTCAAGCGCAGCATCCGGAGCTCATCATAATCTTCGAATACGAACTTCCTTATGAAGCAGGGCGTCGCCCGGATGTGATCCTCCTCAGCAAAGAACAGGTCGTGATTTTGGAGTTCAAAATGAAATGCCGTGTGCTCAGAGCCGATGTGGACCAGGTGGCTGCCTATGCTCGGGATCTCCAGGAATATCACTTTGAATCCAGAAACCGCAAAGTGACTCCTTTGCTGGTAGTTACCCGTATGAAGCATACATTAGAGTCCAGAGGTTCTGTCCTTGTCACTTCTGGGGATTGCCTGCAAGAAGCCCTACTCGACACATTGCGGGAGGACACAACAGCCTGTGATGCCGCCGCCTGGATGTCCTCCCGCTATGAGCCCCTTCCCACCATCGTAGAGACCGCCCAAAGGATCATGCGCAAGGAGGCACTCCCTCATATCCGCAGCGCTGACAGTGCGGGAATTCCGCAGGCATTGCAATGCCTTACTGGTATTGCTACCTATGCGCACAAGAAGGGCAAGCATATGCTTGCCTTTGTCACGGGTGTGCCTGGCGCCGGGAAAACTTACTTGGGTCTACAGTATGTCTATGAATCCTTCCAAGCCGAAAAGCAAGTGCATTCTGTGTATCTGTCAGGCAACGGCCCTTTGGTGAAAGTTCTCTCATCTGCTTTGGGGAGTCATGTGTTTGTGAAGGATCTCCATAAACAGATCGATGAGTTTGTCCGCTATCAGGCCAAGGATTTTCACCAAAACATCATTGTGTTTGATGAGGGGCAGCGGGCTTGGACACAGGAACGCATGGCCCAGCGGAACCCTGGCCGCCAATGTTCCGAGGCAGAATTAATGCTCCAACTGGCAGAGGCACGGCTCCCATGGTGTGTCCTTCTTGTGCTCATCGGAGAGGGGCAAGAAATCTACAAGGGTGAATCCGCAGGAGTCGACCAGTGGGTGACCGCCATTTCCCGGACACAACAGGCATGGGAAATTGTTGCCCCCTCAAAGCTGACTGTCTCCTTTGAACCGGTGCAAACGATGTGTTACCTCCATGCGCGAGACCAATTGGACCTCAACGTATCCCTACGTAACCATTTGGCTCAAGACGCCAGTACCTTTATAAACCATTTGATTTCGGGTGAGATCAACCAGGCAAAATCGCTTGTTCCTTCTTTGAAATCTGCGGGCTATACGATGCTGGTGACACAGGATCTGGATGCGGCAAAGGCGTATTGTACGACTCGCTATAAGGGGCAAACATCGAAGCGATATGGACTTCTAGTCTCCTCAAAAGCAGAGACCGCACTGATGAGACGCTATGGTGTGGATAATAGCTATGAGGCTACCAGTATGCGCAACATGGATATTGCTGCATGGTATAATGATCCACCTGAAAGTCCAAAATCCTGCTGTAGTTTTCGCCAGGTAGTGACCGAGTTCAGTTGTCAGGGCTTAGAGGTGGATCTCCCGATTCTGTGCTGGGGCCCAGATATGATTTGGAATGGAAACGCGTGGAATCTCTATCGCCCAATGCAGTCGGCAGATAGCAATGACAACCGCTATCGTGTTAATAGCTACCGGGTGTTGTTGACCAGAGGTCGAGATGGTCTCCTTGTGTTTGTACCTCCAGAATCAAAGCTATTTCCCATCTATGACCTGCTTCGTAGAGTTGGTCTGGAGGAATTATAAAAAACGCAGACGGGTAGTAGTCCACGGACTGCTACCCGTCTATTTTCAGCATCTTTTGGATCATTTCAAAGTGCTTAGCCACGGTGTGCTTAGTCACTTTAGTGCCCTTAGCGATGGTAGAGTAATTCGTTTCGTCGGGATGGAACTTCATATACTCCTAGATTTGCCTTACTTTATTCAGCGTGTCGCCGATGATGCGCTTCACAAGCTGCTGGAGGACCTATTTGCCGTGGTGCAGCCTGACCTTGTGGCCAGCTATACCCTTCACCTTCTCGTTCAGTGCTTTTTTTATTGTCTGTGCAGCGTCTCCTGCCGGATAGCTTGGTGGCTAGTATACAGATGGAAACAGTACGTTGGGGGCTTTCTTCCTGCATATATCACTTCCTATTAAATTGAAATAAATGAACAAGATATGTTATGATTAGCTTCAACTGGGAAGGGGGTGATACTTTATGGCAACTACGGGTTCACATCTGGAAGCATGAAGTGCCTTTGCCGGATTTATCAGCTCGTACCTCGCTCTCATGCGAGATGTAGTACAGCAACGCAGAGTAAAGCATCAATTTTTCTGTTTGTCAGCATTTAATTTGCTGTTAAATATGAACCTCAATACCTCCAGCAGGAATGGCAGCTCAACGAGCTGCCATCTATTTTTTGCTCCGTATAGGTCGTAGTTCACTAGGGATGCATAGTTAGCTGTCAATGGTGGCCGGGGCGTTATACAGGGCAGCCAGTAGCTATTTCTTGATGTTACGGACATAGGTGGTGTTGTCCTGCATGCGGTCCAGTGCATACTCAATGTGAGAACTGTTCAGCTCCAGAAACCGGGATTTGACCACCTCAGCCGGATAGCCGTCTCCGGCAATGCGGATCGTCTCCCTGCGGGAACAGACAGTATCCAGCATGAGCTCCACCAGCTCATCCAGACGGTCATGGCCCAGGCCCATGCGCTCGTTCTATACGAGTGTCATACTCGATGTTCTCCCAAATAAGCTCTCGCTTTCGCATCTAGTCCCGTCCGGTTCGCTTAGCCCCTACGGGGGGCTTGATTGGATATGATTTGATCCTTCCGTACTTTTTGAATCAGTATTTTGTTCTTCAGGGGTTCTTTTCCTTTTTATTTAATTGCGGCCGGTTTTCCAGACATGGGTTATTTATATCCGGGTTTTCTGTATCTGAACAAGCCGTATCTGACTCGTCCTCACACGGTTGGTCCGTGTCCATAGGATGGGGTGTCTCGTAGATAACATACGCCATATCTACGATCTTGCCCTTGCTGCCTCGGAGTCGCTTACTAACTGTGTAACCGGCATGTTCCAGCTTCTTTAGGGAGGATCCGATGCTGTCCCCGTGCCCTCCTTGCAGATTTTTACAAGGCCTCTGGTGGTGTAGTTCCAGTCCTCCGGCAAAGACAGCATCGTGGAGAGCAGCCCTTTGGATTTCAGCGATAACCCAGTATTACGGGGGTGATGGTTGGACATCACCGTGTAGTCTCGTGGTTTCTTAATGCGAAATACCGCCATAGTATTACCTCATGAAATGTTCATTTTAGGGGAAAGGCGGTCTCTATGCCACTTGGGCAACCCAGAGTAAAAAACTATAGGTGGGGACCTTCCTGCAAATTGCTGAAAAATATAGGGATTTCTACTTTTTGGCGTAGTTTTAGACTGTTTTGGAATTCTCTATTTACGTAAGTTGCTAAAGTGCTGTGACAGAAATGGGTAAAAACATCACAGGCATGCAAGAGCTTTATTGATAAATTAAGGAAACTATGGTATAACAAAATATATGATATGATAAGACTAACACTTACAAATCAATAGAACAGTATAAGCATGTTTCAATTACACAACTGCATGATGACTATGAGAGCAACAAGCAACTTACACTATACGCGTGGAATCATGCGTGATGTAGGCGGAAGTTTTTGGAGATGCACACGAATCAGTTAAAGATGACTTTGATTCTATATAAAAAATGGATTTTGCCTGTGGAGGAAACCACATCTGGGGGTAGATGTGGCTTCTTTCTTGCGGCCTTTTCACGCCCTGCGTCAGCCTGTCCAAGTGACAGGGTGTCGCGGGGCGTCTTTCTGTCTTTGGAAAGGAGTCAACGAATATGAGTCTAAACTACATCTGCCCCGGCTGTGGGACCTCTTTGGGCTATGAGGGATTGTGCTGGAAATGCAAATCTGAACAGGAGCGGAAGGCTGCTCTTGCCTGGACGCCGGAACAAATTGGCGAAAAGCAGAAAAATCTCATTCAGAACATCCAGAGGCTGGCGGAGATGGAGGACCCGGAGTTCACCGACTTCTGGCAGCTGCTGGGGTACCGGGATGCCATCGCCCCGGAGATCCAGCGGGCGGCACTGGCCGCAGAGGTGTTCTGGCCCTGTGAGATCTATTATCACGCTCCCGCCGATGTGCGGGATGGCCTAATTCATGCGCTGTTGTCCGCGGAATATTCCAGCGAGGCATCCAACCTGATGAGTTGCCTTGCTATGCAGGGAGATGACAAGGCAATGGAGACTCTGCTGGAGCTGGAGCGAAATCCCCGGCCCTGGCGCAAGGGCCTCTATGTGGACCCATCCAGCTATGCGCAGATCGGAGGCTGGACCTTCAACAAGGAGGGCCAGAAAATCCAGCTCAACTTCGACACCTGCTATCCTATGGTCAAGGGAACCGCTGGCGAGAAATCTCCCGTCCGCATTGGCCGGGCGCGGGAGGACACCTGTCCCCACTGCGGCGGGCGTATGGTGGACATGCTGGTATTGGATGGCAGGGATGAGCGGCTCCGGTTCCTAGGGCTGGATGGTATCCTGACCGCCACCTGCTGCCCCAGCTGCGTGGGATTCCTGAAAGGCCCCGCCTTCAACCGCTTTTCTCTGGATGGCGGCGTGGCGGTCTTTCCCTCCGAACTCTTTGACGGGGCGGAGAAGATGGACTGCTATGTCAGTCCCGAGGACTACAAGGCCCTCACCGAAAATCCCTTTGTACTGGGCAAAGCGCCTGTGCCCCTGTTTTACGGCGCGGCCTGTGAGGATGTGAACACCATCGGCGGCTTTGCCAACTGGGTGCAGGACGCGGAATATACGACCTGCCCCCACTGTGGGAAGCCCATGAAGTACCTGGCCCAGATCCAGTGGGATACGGTGTTTGACTGTGCAGAGGGCGCGCTTTATGTGGAGTTCTGCCCGGACTGCCAGATCGTATCCATGCAGC
>UMLG01048815.1_pt1 | contig 25488 bp, 18 predicted proteins | sample 1966511 | NCBI WGS metagenome assembly UMLG01 (sample SAMEA4836195, study PRJEB28245) | human gut metagenome | biome: gut microbiome; material: fecal sample | place: Denmark | collected 2008
CTTTCTCCCGGCTCTCCTTCATTTATTCGCCGCGAAGATATGCTTTGATTTCTTCGTCGTTATCGTCATAAAGGTCGGGCTTGACGCCGATGTATTTGCAGGCTTCGTAAAGTCTCGCGACAACATCGCCGTGAATACCGGCACAGTGATGAATATAGGGGCCTTCGACAATCTTTGCCTCCAACTTCTTCCAGTTTTTGACCTCGACCCAGAGATAGGTACCCTTGGTGTAAGGACCGTCAATACCTTTAGCGGTACCGAGCAGCAGGCTGTATTCGCCGTTGTCGCCGTCAAAACGGCAGAGGGTAACGTTGCCGTGTTTGCACTCGGCAGCAACCGCACCGGGGTAATCAAATGCCAGCGGATAGGTCAGCTGAGGACGCTCTTTAGCAAGAGAAAGGGGCCAGGGGCCGCAGTGCTGAAGCAGCTCAGCGTTGTCGTTGGTAGGATGGCGAACCGTCCAGTCAGCAAAGAATACGGGATGCTCGTCCATACCGGCAGCCTGAATCAGCAGAGAAGTGATCGCACCGTGGATATCGGTCTCACAGACGACCGGGAAGCCTTCATCAAAGAGCAGGGAGTTTGCACAGCAGGGCATAACGCCAAGTTCATCCTGAAGGGCGTTCCAACACTGAATAACAGCGGCGTTGCAACCGTATTTCTTTGCCATCGTTTCGATCGCAACTTTCATAGCGGCTACATTGTAAAGCTCGTCCTCGGTGACGTGGATGTCCATCTTCATTCGCATATAAGCGACGCAGGCTTCGACCAGCGTTTTTTCCTCTTTTGCCTTGTTGACGTTCTGAACCAGTTCGGTCATCGGAACGGGCGAAAGCTGGATGTTGAATTTCTCAAGCAGCTCACCTTCGTTGCACATCGTGCTCCAGAAGTCAAACGGACGGGTCGAGATCTGAAGGATGCGAGTATGACGGAAGGTGCGGACGATATTGCAGACGGCAAGGAAGTCCTTGATTCCCCGCTCAAATTCGGAATCGGTCAGGTTGCAGTTGGTCATGTAGGTGAAAGGTACGCGGAAACGGCGGAGAACCTTACCAGTCGCGAACAGGCCGCACTGGGAATCTCTCAGGCGGACGCCGGTTTCGGGATCGGGACATTCATCGCGGGGACCCCAGAGCAGAACCGGAAGATTCATTTCCTTGGCCAGTCTTGCGACCTCGTACTCGGTGCCGAAGTTTCCGTGAGGGAAGAAGATACCGTCAACCTTCTCGGCTTTGAATTTTTCCACAATTGCGGGCAGATCGTTGTCATCGTAGAGAAGCCCTTCTTTATTGATATCGGTGATGTCAACAAAATCCACGCCCAGTTCGCGCAGACGATCTGCGGTCAGATTGCGGTATTCAATAGCTGCAGGCGCGGAAAAGATACTGCGTCTGGTCGGTGCATAACCGATTTTGATTTTTGCAGGAGTCATAAAAATTCCTTCCTTTCTGAAATTAGAGACTGTCGGCATTTATCATAAGCGGTCAGTCAGTGCGTTTGCACACGCTTCCCCGCTCAACAAACTCAGTACAGATCTGAGATTTGGTCACAAACCGGTCGCCGTTCCGGATCAGTTCCAGAAGCCTTCGGACGGCTGTGCGTCCCATTTCCTGTTTATAAACATGAATGGTGGTCAGGCCGGGGGTCGTGATGCTGCAAAACGGAAGATCATCAAACCCGATGATCGATACGTCCTCAGGGATCCGGATCCCGTGATCCTGCATGGCCTTCATCGCGCCCAGAGCAATGATATCGTTATCGGCTAGGAGTGCTTCGGGAAGCCTGATCCCGGCGGAAAGCAAACGGTTCATCTGTACTCTTGCCCCGTCCATCGTCGGAGGCAGAGAAATCAGCCCGTTTTCCGGGATCTCAAGTCCATGTGCTTTAAGCGCCCGTTCATATCCTTCCTGGCGGTAGAAGAAGTTTTTGATGTTAATGTTGCTTTTCAGGTATCCGATCTCCTTATAACCATTTGCGATCAGATACTCGGCTGCGGCACAGGTCGAATCGGTGTTGCTGATCAGGACAGAGTTGAAAGAGGAGTTTTCAAACCAGTTATCCAGTACAACGACCGGTGCCAGTGCGCTTTTGAACTTAGCGGCTTCTTCTTCATCCAACTCGGTTGCCAGAAGCAGGATACCGCTTGTCGGATCGGTCAGAAGCTGTTTTAAGCGTTCGTCATAATCCGGCGCAGACCGGTTCAGGTTCCAGATCACCGTTTCAAAATTCCCGACCCGGCTTTCCATCTCGACTCCTTCGATCAGGGCGGAGAAAAAAGGCGTATCGGAAACGACCTGTCCGCTGTCTTTATAAATGACGAAACGAATGCTGTGGATATTTCCGCCTTCTGATAAATATCCGCAGGCATGGGCGGCTTCGAGAATCTTTGCGGCGGTTTCATGGTTGACGCCGCGTTTATTGTTAAGCGCGTTGGATACAGTTGCCGGAGAAAATCCGGTCATTTCGCTGATCTGTCGGATACTCGCTTTCATCTCGTTCCCTCCTTTGTTTTCATTATAATACGTGTGTTGCAAAAACGCAAGTGTTTTATATAAATCTTCATATAAATTTTTAGATTTCGTCTTTATGCAAATTACTCAACCGTTCCGACTCCGTCGCCGTCTTTACGTCTGAATTCCAGTGGCGTCATCCCTTGAGAACGTTTGAACTGGCGCGCCTGCTTTGAATAGACAACCGCCGTATACTCTTCGCCACGCTGTGAGGTGCGTTGCCTTGTTTCTATTCCGAGCTTTACACCCTGCTCAGTAGGCAGTCTGGTTTTTCTGCCGCTTGGAAGCTCGGTGTTTTCAAGTACGCCTTGTTCTTCGAGCCATTTTGATACAGAGCCTGTTTTAAGCGTACCCGACTTTTCTTCATCGACATAAGAATTGATATTCTGCGTTATATCTGTTGCCGTAACGAATTTCTCCGTGGAAGTAAGCTTCTGACGCATTTCGTCTGTGACCTCAAACGGCAGTCTGTTACGTTTTTCTCTCGGCAAGCCGTTCATTTCCGCTATTGCGTCTATGTTGTCAAGCACAAACTGCTGTGCCGCAGGGCTGAGCATTATTGCGTATCCCGGAAAACCGCCCGGAGTGAAGTATTCATTTAGCCTTATGCCCTCGAAAATGCCGTTTTCGGTCGGCACTCTTTGAGCTTGCCGTTAGGCAGTGTTTCTTCCGTCAGCATGCCTATCACGGTCAGCCAATCGGCAATTGCAGAGCCTTTCAGCTTTACGGAAACATCGCTGTCAATATGCTTGTTTATCATATCGGTAAAGGTTGACAGCGACACTTCGTTTATAAAACATCTGAATTTTGCCCGTGCCTCGTCGGTTATTACCACACTGCCACGCTTATGCGGCCTTACAGCTTCGGCGACTTGCGGCTTAGCCGCCTCTCCGCCGTTTTCAATCACCTTTTCAAGTATTCCCGAAATGTAGAAAAAGCATCGTGACAGCTTGACGTTATTGATAATATCGCCGTCCGGCACAGGCTTATCGCTAAAAGAGCCTATTCCGTTTGCGAGCTTGTCTATGTATTCCTTGGCGTGCTTCATGGTTTCGAGTTCTGTAGGCATAGCGATTCCTCCGTAAAAATATGTTAATTAATTTTAACACAGATGAATTCTGATTGCAATGTCATGTGCAAAATCAGAACGGTTTGCCGTATTTTCTGCGTTATGATTTATCACCAAAAATTTCATCTGATATTTAAAAAATCTCCGAACATAATAATATTGCAAGGTCAAAAGGACCTGCATAACAAATACGGAGGAAAACAACAATGGCTAGTACCAATAAAAAGAACAAGGCAGCATTAAACAGCATCAAGATGCAGGCTGCAAGCGAAGTAGGCGTACCCCTTAAGGACAACGGCTACAACGGCGACCTTACTTCAAAGCAGGCAGGTTCAATCGGCGGTCAGATGGTCAAGAAGATGATCGAATCCTACGAAATGTCAAACAAGCAGTAACCTGAAATATTGCGATCGGTCCGGTGCCATTCAACAGGCATCGGACCGATTTATTTGCATAATAATATACGCACGGACTTTTGATGAAAGAAATCCGCTCAAAAAATTCAAATAATGTGAAAAAGATATTGAACTTTTGCAAGAATAGTGCTATAATTTTCTTTGTACAATTAGTCGGTACTGCAAGCATACATAATTTTCCTGTGCTTTCATCGGACAGATGCTGAAAGGAAACGGTATTTCGCTTGCATAAGGCAGACGAGCTGCCGCTATGGCGGAAATTACGGCGAGAAAATCGCTTTCAGGAAGGAATGTTTTTACAATGGAAATCAAAATTGAGAAAACTAAAACACCTAAGGCAAAGCCCGTTGACGAAACAAAGCTCGGTTTCGGTCACATCTTTACCGATCATATGTTCGTTATGGAATATGACACGGGCAAGGGCTGGCATGACGCAAGAATAGTTCCCTACGGGGATATTTCTATTTCACCTGCCGCTATGGTTCTTCACTACGGACAGGAAATCTTCGAGGGTATGAAGGCATACAGAACTCCCGACGGCAGCATTCAGTTCTTCCGTCCGGAAGAAAATTTCAAGAGAATGAACATCTCCGCTGAGCGTCTTGTTATCCCTCAGTTAAACGTTGACGATTGCTTACAGGCTCTCCACGAGCTTGTAAAAATAGATGCGGACTGGGTACCTCATACAGACGGTGCTTCGCTTTACATACGTCCGTTCATATTTGCCGCTGACCCGTTCCTCGGCGTTCGTCCCGGCGACAAGTATTACTTTATGATAATCATGTCACCCTCAGGTGCATATTACGCTTCGGGTCTTGATCCCGTTAATATCTATGTTGAAACAAACTATGTCCGTGCAGTAAGAGGCGGTATGGGCTTTACAAAGACAGGCGGTAACTACGCCGCATCGCTCATCGGTCAGGACGAGGCTCACAAGCAGAACTACTCACAGGTACTGTGGCTTGACGGTGTTGAGCGTAAGTACATTGAAGAAGTAGGCGCTATGAACATCTTCTTCGTAATCGACGGCGAGGTTGTTACTCCCGCACTCCAGGGCTCTATCCTTTCGGGTATCACAAGAAAGTCATCTATAGAGCTGTGCAAGAAGTGGGGTCTTAAGGTAAGCGAAAAGAGAATCACAATACAGGAAATCGCAGACGCTTACGATGCAGGCAAGCTGAATGAAGTATTCGGTACAGGTACAGCCGCTGTTATCTCACCTGTAGGTCACTTAAAGTGGGGCGATAAGGTTATGCTTATCAACGACAACAAGATAGGACCTATCTCTCAGCGTCTTTACGACACAATGACAGGTATGCAGTACGGCAAGCTCCCCGATGAAATGGGCTGGATTGAAAAGCTGTAAGGTGCTGTAAGTTCCGACCTTTCTGTACAGCAAAACGGTCGGAGGCAAACACTATTTAAAACGAATTATACGGCAGACAAGCACGACAGCGCAGATACGTTGCCGTGCACTGCTTTTAAATGCAAAACATGAAAGGAAATTTCGTACATGAAAAACACAGAAAAAACCATGGATAAGCTGGTTGCTCTCTGCAAGGGCAGAGGCTTTATATATCCCGGCAGTGAGATATACGGAGGACTTGCAAATACATGGGATTTCGGACCTCTCGGCGTTGAGCTGAAGAACAATATCAAGTCCGCATGGCGTAAAAAATTCATACAGGAGTGCAAGTACAACGTAGGTCTTGACAGCGCTATCCTCATGAACCCTCAGACATGGGTAGCATCGGGTCATATCGGCGGATTTTCCGATCCCCTTATGGATTGCAAGGCTTGTAAGACACGTCACAGAGCGGACAATCTTATCGAGGACTTTGACGGCACAAACTGTGCGGGCTGGTCAAACGAGCAGATGATGGATTATATCCGTGAAAAAGGCATCACCTGCCCCAACTGCGGCAAGGCTGATTTCACAGACATAAGACAGTTCAACCTTATGTTCAAGACATTCCAGGGTGTTACAGAGGACTCGAAGAGCGAGCTTTACCTTCGTCCCGAAACAGCGCAGGGTATCTTCGTAAACTTTATGAATATCCAGCGTACTACCCGTAAAAAAGTGCCTTTCGGCGTTGCACAGGTAGGCAAGTCATTCAGAAATGAGATTACGCCCGGCAACTTCATCTTCCGTGTAAGAGAATTTGAGCAGATGGAGCTTGAATTCTTCTGCAAGCCCGGCACAGACCTTGACTGGTTCTACTTCTGGAAGGACTACTGCAAGAAGTGGCTCCTGTCCCTCGGCATAAACGAAGAAAACTTAAGACTGCGTGATCACGATCAGGAAGAGCTTTGCTTCTACTCAAAGGCTACAACCGACTTCGAATATCTGTTCCCGTTCGGCTGGGGCGAGCTTTGGGGCGTTGCGGACAGAACCGACTACGACCTTACACAGCACATCAAGACAAGCGGTCAGAAGATGGAATATTTCGATCCCGAAACAAATGAGAAGTACGTTCCTTATGTTATCGAGCCTTCACTCGGTGTTGAGCGTCTGTTCCTTGCAGTTATAACTGAGGCTTATGACGAAGAACAGCTTGAGGACGGTACAACAAGAAACGTTATGCACTTCCACCCCTACTTAGCTCCTGTAAAGGCGGCAGTTCTGCCCCTGTCAAAGAAGCTTGCAGACAAGGCGGGTGAGATTGCAGACGAGCTGTCAAAATACTTCTGCGTTGATTATGACGATGCAGGCGCTATCGGCAAGAGATACAGAAGACAGGACGAGATCGGTACTCCCTTCTGCATCACATACGACTTCGACAGCGTTGAGGACGGTTGCGTAACAGTCCGTGAGCGTGACTCTATGAAGCAGGAAAGAATGCCTATCACAGATGTAAAGAAGTACATCGAGGACAGAATTGCGTTCTGATAAGATAGATGATATGATATAGCAAAACGAGGTGCCAACGCACCTCGTTTCAGTTTGTAGAAAAAGTATGTTTTTTCAAAAAAAGTGCTTGTTCTCAATCCCTATCCCCAAGCCCCTTTCCCTGGGAAAGGGGCTATATTACTGGGGCTACCGCCCCTAGACCCTGTCGGGGGCTACGCCCCTGCGACCCCATTTTTATATAATCAAGAGGTTTATCGACAGTCTGAAACGAGGTGCCAACGCACCTCGTTTTTATTATTATCCGTCTTATTACAGCTCCCAGCGGAAGAACAGCGGCTTTCTGAGACATAACTTCACAATATCTATGATAAGGAAAATAAATCCGCAGACACCTGCTATAAATATCCATATCAAGCCTATAATGCGGGTTTTTCTGATCAGTGACGAAACGTGCATAAAACCGGGTATGTAGCAGGCAAAAGTCAAGCCGAGCAATAAGAAAAACGCAAGGTTGCCGAGCAGATTCAGAATGCCGCTGTCCCAATCTTTCGTAGCTGTTGTGAGGAATATAAACGCCCCCACACCGAACACAACAGTAACAACAAGCGTGCCGATTACCGCCGCTATTCTCACCTTGTTCTCGTGACTGTCAAAGTCGTATTCTTCGTAAAAATCATTTCTTTTCATAAATACCTCCGATATTTCCGTTTTCTTGTGTTTTTATCTTCTTTGCAAGCAGATAACTTTATGGCTTATGTACTTTCACCCCGTTCGTATTTTTAGCCCATCCGCCTGCGCTTTTCTTTGCACAGGGTTTTACAGACGGTATCTTCCGCCCGGACGAACGCTTTATCTTCGGCTGTTCGTAAACAGAATCAATACGAATAATATATTCATCGTTCTCAGCGGAGCTTTTATCAAACACGATTTTGGCAAGTGCGTCCTGTATACAGCCCCGTATGATATTCATCGGTCTGCGTACGCCGAGATTAGTATACGCTTGTTCGAAAAGCTCGTCATAAGCATTCCTTGAAAATTCGGTTATCACGCCGGCTTCTTTAGATATTTCTTCTGCCTTCAGCTTTATCAGCTTACGCATTTCGCTTTCTTCTATAAGATGGAAGTTTACAACTCTGGTGATTCTTCCTGCAAGCTCTTCCAACATACCGTATTCTATCATGTCTTCTATTGACAGATCCGAATAGAAATAATCAACATACTGCCCCGACTCGGGAGAAGCATTTTCAGAGCCGTCCGTAAAACCAATCGGCGTGCTGCGTACTGCCGTCCTTACAGCCTTTCTTTCACGAAGGTCCTGGAAAGCGCCCATGAACACAAACATCGTCTTATTGGTATCAAAGGTCGTTGACGGCTCATTTTCGTCAATACTGCGGATAGTGCCTTCGACCATAGTGAGCAATTCCGCCTGCACTGCCCTGTTCGCATCCTGACCGTTACCTGAATATGACGGAATAAAACGTTTGTCCGCTTCATCGAGGAAAAAGATCGCATAGCCGCTCGTTCCGTTTACTTTGTAAGCGAGCTTAAGTATTTCCGATGATTCCGCACCCTTGAAGCCGGTTTCCGTTATCCTGCTCATATCATACTGTATCACAGGAACAGGTATTTTCTTTGCTTTGAAAAAGTCTCTTATCGACCGGTAGAATTCCGTTTTTCCCGAACCGCTCGGTGCTGTGATAATCCAGCTGACAGAGTGCATAGGCTTGCCGCTTGCGATTGACTTAAGATACTCATATACAATGTATACCGCCCTGCGTATCTCATTGTCCTGACCCTTTATCCTGCTGAGAACATAGTTAAGCATTTCCCTTGCAAAATCATCGTTTACTGTTTCTCTCAGCAATATGCTTTCCGCATCAGCAGGCGCAGTGCAGATCTGTTCTTTCGCTTCGCACTGTGGCGACGGGTCCTCTGTTTCGTAAGGATCGTCAACAAGTCTGTAAAGTGACATATCAGCCGCTAAACCGTCACGGTCTGCCGCCACGCATTTTGTTGAAATTATGCCTACCACACAGTCTCTCTCATCAACCAGTAACGATTGCTTTCCGTCTTCCGACAGCTTATACATCAACGTTGCTAAATGACATGCAAGATTGTATTCGTTGTCGTCATCATCATACAGAGGAAAGCAATCATTGACAGAAAACAATATAAGCGCCTTGTAATCTGTGCATTCGATTATTGTTTCGTCGAGGGATTTGTTACAATCGATTTCACACAATCCGCTTGACCGGTAAATAAGTTTTCCTTCGGTTTTGCCAAACGGCTTTGCGTAATATATATCATTTTCGAGAGTGTCAAGCGCTTCGGGCGTTAATGCCGGATGAAATCCGTCAGGTGTACGGACGTACTTTATCACCCTTCTGCCCGCAATATGTGTGTATTTTCCTTCGCCGCATTGACAACAATAAACGTCACAGCTCTTATCGCTGTAATAGATAACAGCGTCCTTGTTCAGCTCTCTGCCGCACTTACCACAAACCATCCCGGTGTCAAGTGATAATGTAAGTTCCATATATGCCTCCTTTTGCATCACTGCCTTTAACGTGAGCATATTGTAACATATTCGAAGCAGAAGTGTAATTACTTTTTTGGTATAAAATTTTTATAACAAAAATGCCGTTCCGGTTTTATCCGACACACCGCAGATGTTAAGAAACACTCGCAGACAAGGAAACCGCCCCGACAGGCGTACAAAGGTACGTTGAGGGGCGGTTGACGCAGTAAGCAAAAATGCTTTCACCCAGCCGTAAAAAACGGCTGGGTGAAATTCTTTTAATTTATCGGATTTTTAGTTTGCACCGGTTTACTTTTTCTGCATTTTTGCGGTGCGTGAGTTTATCGACAGTCTGACCGTACCGGTTTTATCCCATACGGTTTTAACTTTATTATTATCTTCCTGCCTCTTTTTTAGGCACAGGCTTTGAGATTTTCTTTTCGTCCGCCGGGGTTTTGAATCTGTTTGCAAAACTTCTCATTTTTTCAAGAATATCCGAACGGTCTGTTCTGTAGCAGTTTTCAATATACATCCATTTCTCCCAGTCGTCGCTTGAAAAGCTCAGCTTCTTCAGAATGATTTCAGTAAGATCAATATTGTGCAAAGCGTATGCTTTTGCGTAAATTTCGTATTTTTTAGCATTCCGTACCTGTTTTGCGGTTGGATTCTTGCCGGTAATCACCGGTATATGCGGGGTTTTATCCGACAGCCCACTCATCAATATACAGCTTGCCGGAACAACGAAATCACGTTGATGCACACCAATTTGTCCGTATGAAATCATTTCTACAAAATAATTAAATGCTTTTGTGCCATCGTGTTCATTGACGGTTTTGTAATCATTAAGATAACCAATGTCACATAAATTAAGATCTTCACAGGAAATAATCGGCGGTACGAATGCGTAGATATAATTGAACACCGTCTGCTGTTCGGAAATGCTTAAATGAGAGAACTTGTCCACTGCCGCTTCATAGCATTTCCTCTGATCAGAACTTAATTCATCCTCGTCCGCCGTTCTGATGTCGGTTAACTCTTCATCGGCATACTTATAATATATTTTATAGCGTGACATTTCGTATAGATACACTAACATATCATGTCTTACATTGTGATCTTTCCTGAAAACCTTAAGCAAACCGGAATATTCTTCCCTGCGGATTTCACCTATAATATACGCAAGTGTTTTCTGCAAAACAGCCTTGTCGTCATCGTTGCTGTTTTCGTCTGCACAAACCCTCTCCGCCAGATATTCTGCAATGTTGCGGCAATATACCTCTTCATTCGGATCCCATACGGGTAAATTGCTTCTGTCGCAAGACGAGTCGCTGATATTCTTATAGTATTCGTCGACTGCGTTTATACATTTTTTTAAATCAAGCAGCAAACAGGATTTATCGTATTCTTCTCCGGTATTTCCGTAAAATCCTCTGTTCATAAAGTTAATAAGAAAAGATAATATCTGTTCCGTCTGCTCACTGTCTACATCACGAAGGCGGAATAAATCTATGATATGATCAGCTTCAAGTACAGCATTAGCAATATAAAAGCGTCCGTCTCTGTATGTCAGCATTTTGTTAACAGACTGCGCATTGACAATCCCCTCAAAGCATTTCGAAAACTTCAAAGGACTTCTGAACACCTTGTCGCCTTTGCCGTCACCAAGACTTATAAGCGAATAGAGCTTTTTCATTATTTCTGTCTGCTCATCAGTACTGTAGTACTTATACTTTTTGTCAGGATCGACATTTAAGCTGAAATTATTCCGTTCATATTCTATTGAATAATCTTTCTGACTTATACCGAGTATTTTCGCAAGCTCCGCCTGGCTGTAGATATCAAAAAGTCTGTATGTGCTTATTATATCACAGACGAGCATATAAAAATCCCGGTTGGGCAAACGATAGAACATATACTCGTTTTCTATTCTCAGCCGTCCTTTGCAATAGCTTAAACGGTCGTTTATATAGCCGTAGTGCTTGTTTCTCTTTGGCTTCTGCTCTCTGATAATGCGGTTTATTTTCTTTTCACAATCTTCACTGTGCGTATCGCCACGAAGGTAACTTTCTACAGTTTTGACATTGACCTTCAGCTTTTCGGCTATTGCCTTCTGCGAAAAGTCGCATTCTTTGTTGAGATATTCAATTCCTTCATCAAGACTATAAGTAAACTTATTTATATTACCCATAATACTTCCTCACAAACCTATCGTATTTTGCCACCATTATATCAACATACTTCTTGAAAGTCAATACAAAATCGCCCCTGCAAAAAAATAAACTTAAATCCGCTTTCAGACGCCCGTTTTGTATTGACTTTACTTATCGTTATGTGCTATACTTATCCTTAACCGAATATCGAAAATACGGTACGAAAGGCTTTTTGCCCGGTAGGTAATAGGGAATCCGGTGAGAATCCGGAGCAACCGTCATTACTGTATCTGAGCCTATGCTCACAAGTCAGAATACCCCCGTATTTTTCGGCATTGTCTCTTGGACGAGGAAGAAGTACAGCCGATCTTCAGCTAAGGCTGTACCTTTATGCTTTTTTGCATATCTGTATGGCTTATGTTTGCTATGCTTAAAGATCAGTTGTGCTTTCACTTTTTTTGGTGAAGGCATTTTTTATTGCCGTTTTTCGTATTTGTTTACGGAGGTGACGTTATGGCGGACGAAAAATTAAGCAAGGCTGTCGCTATGCTTTGTGAAAAGTATGAACAGCTTGGCACTCTGCCCAAACGCTCCGATTTTACTCCAAGCGAAGTCTGCTTTATAAAGCAGAAGCTGGGACCGTGGACAAGGGCGCTTGAAGCCGCAGGGCTGAAAGAGCCTCCGGCGGTTTCAGCAAAGGAGAAAAGCCGTGAAAAGCGTGAACGCTCCAGGCAAAGAAGAAAAGCGGCAAAACGCAGATTAGACGGTTAAGCCTTACGGCAAAAAAGAATAAAGGAAGGTAAAACTATGACAAATGTAAAGAAATTTACAGCAAAAGTGACAGCTTTACTGCTGGCACTTTCACTGGCACTGCTGTCAGTACCGCAGGTGAGCTTTACTGTATTTGCCGATGACGACCTCGGAAGCGTCCGTGTTATTGTAGAAAACACAACGTTTACCGAAGCGGTCAGCGGCGGTGAGGCTCCTGCGTGGACAGGTACCAAGGTCGACAAGTGGGTATCGCTTGACAAGACCTCAAGCGCAATGACCTGCATAAAGGACGCTATCGAAAGCTCCGGCTTTACTCAGCTGGGCGCAGACGATGGCTACATAAGCGAGATCGCAGGCCTTGCGGCGTTTGACGGCGGCTCGATGAGCGGCTGGATGGGTACGCTCAACGACTGGTTTACAAACGAGGGTTTAACAGCCTATACCGTTGCTAACGGCAAGCTCGCAAGCGGCGATGAGATCCGTATGCAGTACACTGTGGACTGGGGTGCAGACCTCGGCAATGACTGGAGCGGTACAGATACATCGCTTAAAGCGATAAGCAGCGATTACGGCACGCTTTCTCCCGAATTCAGCGCAAAGACCTATAATTATACTCTTACTGTTCCTTTCGGCACAAAGAGCATCAATTTCCGTCCTACCGCACTGAACAAGAAATTCAAGACGGTAAGCAAGATCGGCGACAAGACGCTGAGCCTTACAAAACCTACTGAAATAAAGGACGGCGATGTTATCACCGTTACGGTAGGCGAGGATGCAACAGCAAGCGCTTATAAGGTAACAATAAAGGAGGGCACAAGACCCGCCGCACGTTTTGACAGCTTTGCACTTTCGGCTTTCTCGCTTGACGGCTGGGACAATGACGCTTTCGACCCCGAAAAGCTCGAATATGATGTAAAGATAAAGTCTTACAGCACATCATCCTTCTATATCAACAGCGGAACTAAGTTCAACAAGGACCTGCTGAAGTGCTATGCGGTATACACCGATATAAACGGAGTTGCACAGAGAAACGAGATAAAGTCCGGCAGCTTCAACAGCATTTCTAATATTCCTTTCGGCTTGACTAAGCTGATTTTAGAGCTTTGCTACATTGACGATGAAAGCATAAAGACGCAGTATGTGTTCAACATAACACGTCCCTATGACTACACTGCGGAAATCGCAGGCACAAGCGGCATCACGCTTGTTCCCGCCGGCAGGGATCTGTATGCGACAAAGTACAACGGCTTTGCAGAAGGAACGGTTTTCAGAAATGACGAAAACGGCAATGTGACCGATACGACCGGCACAAATGCAGAATGCCACAGCTACACAGCCTATGTTTTGGGAAGCACCGACGGAGTTGCGCTTACTCTCAAGGGCAAAACCGCAAACGTTCATTTCAGAGCGAAGGCTGACGGCGAATATACAGAGCTTAAAAGCGGCGAAACAACTCCCGCATATTCCTTCGGCAAGGACGGCACTGTTACAGTATCAATAGATGTGGTTTCTGACGGCGATTATCTTACAGACAAGTTTGATGACGCAGACAAGATAACAAGCTACAAAATAAAGCTCGTAAAGGCTGACGTTTCTATAAAGAACGTACACTTTACCGAGCTTAAAAGCGAACACGGCGATATGTATCCCGCATTCGACCCGTCACTTCTAAGCTATAATATAGTTATAGCAAATGACGCAGAATTTCCCACAGTATATTTCAAGGTTGCCGACGGTTGCACAGTTAAGATAGGCAACGATGCCGCAACAGCAGATGAAAACGGCGTTTACAGTCTTGTTACCAAGAGCGCCAACACTACTGTAACGGTAACAGACGGCACTCTTTCAGAAAGCTATACTGTCAAGGCTACAAAGAAAAGCAAGTATGGCGTACCCGACAAGGTCGTTGATTATCTTTGCATCAACAGCCAGTACACCAACGTTTCCTACGGTGTAGGCCCCGAGCAGACGCTCGCAGGCACTATAAAATCGCTCGGTAACTTCGGCGGTTATATCACATATTACTATGAAAACCCAGTAACAGATGACCCCTCAAACCCCTATGGCCTTGACTTCTACGCTTACGGCAACAGCTTTGTAAGCGGCGGAAGTGCGGCTGAAAGCGGACAGGTGTATGTTTCTGAGGACGGCAAAACATGGTATGCACTCGCAGGAAGTGAGCATTTCGAAGATACAACCATCACCGATTACGAAGTAACATACAAAAAGACAGCCGACGGTAAAACAAGCTGGACAGACAATCAGGGCAACTCAAACGACGGCTCAAAGCAGACAGGCAGATGGGTTTCACCCAGCGTTTACTATATGAACGATCTTGCAAAGGGCGATACTGTCACACTCAGAGGCGTTGTTATCCCCAGTGTTCAGGGCAGTATACAGGGCGACAGCTCTACAGCTTCCTTTGTAGGAACGACAAGGTTCGGCTATGTTGACTACTTCAAGAACGGCACGATAGGCACTAATGTAAACGCATACAGCGAAAATGCCGAATCAAACGGTTTCGACTTAAAGTGGGCGGTAGATGAAAACGGCAACCCCGTTACATTCAAAAACGGCGTTCACTATATAAAGATACAAACAGCAAGCAACATCTGGGCAGGCGTATTCAACGAGAAATCGACAGAGGTTTCTTATGTTGTAAGAACAACTGCAAACGAGCAAGAGGTCGGCACGACATCGCTTCCCGGAAAAATCGTCTTAACAGACGCAAACGGCAAGACAATAAAGGAAATCACTCCCGATGATAACGGTGTTTACGAGATAAGCACAGGCATCGAGGAAAGCGTGAACGTTTCCGTATCGGGCGCTGACGATGATAACATTTATATCAACAATCAGCGTGTAGCCTCCGGCACAGAGGCTAAAATCGCACTTGACCGGTCTGAAATAAAGGTTGTCAGAATAATCGTTCAGAACGGCGAAAAACAGCCCGTATACGCTTACTTAAAGCTCGTTCCCGATGATGTAAAGGCGGCTGAGCAGGTTGAAGAACTTATTGACGCTATAGGCGATGTAACGCTCGACAGCTATGACGGCATCACAGCGGCAAGAACGGCTTACGACAAGCTCAGCGATAACGCAAAGACGCTTGTAGGAAACTACGAAACCTTAACAGCCGCAGAAGAAGCTCTCGCTAAGGCTGAGGCTGATGTTATAAGCAATGCGATGAAGGCGATAGATGCAATCGGCAAGGTGACCGCTGACAGCAAGAATAAGATTGAAAAGGCAAAGGACGCTTACTCGGAAGTTCCCGAGCGTTTAAGAGATAAGGTCACAAATTCGGATACTCTTGACAAGGCAACAGAAAGATTTGCCGTTATCGACACGATAAAGCAGGCAGGCACAAAGAGCAAGGATCACTTCGACACTGTTCTCGGCACTCTTGCGGATAACAATATCTACCCCGTTCAGTCTATCGGCGGTGAATGGTCGGTTATCGCACTCGCAAGAGCAGGAAAGCTCTCTGCCGACAAAGCGGCAAAATACTACAGCGAGCTTTGCGACGCAGTAAAGGCTAACGGTTCAGACAGACTTTCAGACAGAAAGCCTACGGAGAACGCAAGAGTTATAATTGCTCTGTCCTCACTCGGAAAGAATTCCGCAGACATCGCAGGCCATAACCTGCTGAGCGGTCTTGACGATATGGAGTATATCACATCGCAGGGTATCAATGCGGTTATATTCTCACTTATAGCATTCGATACTACAGATTACAGTGCAAAGACGCACGATGAGCTTATCGCTTATATTGTTGACAATATGACGGGCAAGGGCTGGGCGCTCGCCGGCGATACCGCAGACGTTGACCTTACGGCTATGGCTATACAGGCACTCGCTCCCTATGCGGCTGACGAGAAGGTAAATGCGGCTATAGACAGCGGTCTTGAGTTCCTTGCAGAATCTCTTGACGAGAACGCAAGATATGCAAACGGCAGTGAAAGCACCTCACAGGTACTTATCGCTCTTGCCGCTCTCGGCATCGACCCGCTTACAGATTCAAGATTCATCGTTGACGGCATCACGCTTATCGACTCACTTGAAAGCTACGCTACAGAAAACGGCTACAGCCACACACTCGGCGGCGAAGAAAACTATATGGCTACCGAACAGGCGGCGCTCGCTCTTACAGCTTATGAGCTTTCAAAGGACGGCTCTTCACTTTACGAAATGTCTGCGAAGGCTGAGCCGACAGAACCCGAAAATCCCGATACGCCCGCACAGCCCGGCGATTCCGTAAAGCCCGGCGATTGCTCAGGCAAGCCCGAAGATAAAAACGATCCCATAAATCCCGGTACAGGTGTACTTGTAACAGGCGGTATGGCAGTTCTCATCTCAGGCGCAGTTATGCTTATTTCGAAGAAAAAGCGCAAATAAGTAAAACTATTATGTAAATGCTTGTTCCGTACCTGTTTTTATGATAAAATAGGTGCGGAACAATTTTTGCATAACCGATATTTCACGGAGAAAAAATGAAAGCTTTTTTTGATAAATACAAATATATACTCGGTCTTGGGCTGGCTCTTGTCGCTGTGGTGATAATTGCGGTAGTTTCCGCCGTTGCGGGAAAAGATGCCGCCGAAAACAGCTGTATATCATACGTTCCCCCCGAAACATCATCGTTTACAACCGTAGAAAGCCTTGTCGCAACAACGGCTTTTCAAACAGACGGCAATTCTCAGGCAACGCCCGAAACAACCGTTACGGACATTTCTTCACAAACCTTACCTGAAAGCGAAAAGCCGGAAACAACGACAATAACCTCTGTCGCATCAACATCATCTACCGCCGCAGACATTTCAAAGCCAACTGAAAAGCCCGTTTTCACATCCGCCCCGACATCTTCGGCAAGTCCGGCATCTTCAAAAGTCACAACAGTATCAACCGCTTCATCTGTCATATCAACGACCCCGAAGCCAGACAAACCGATAAAGAAATATGACAATACCTGCACATTCGTTATAGAGTGCAAAACCATACTCGATAACAAGGATAAACTGAAAAAAGGACTTGAAAAGTACATTCCCGACGATGCCGTGATATTCAGCGGAACGGTCGGATTCGACAGCGGCGAAAGCGTATACGACATACTCCGCCGTATCTGTGACGAAAACAGTATTCAGATGGAGGCAAGCTACACCCCTGCGTTCAGCTCATACTATGTCGAGGGTATCAACAACCTTTATGAATTCGACTGCGGACAAGGCTCGGGCTGGATGTACAGTGTAAACGGCGTTTTCCCGAACTACGGCTGTTCATCGTACAAGCCCGCAAACAACGATGAAATAGCGTTCCGCTATACCTGCGAGCTTGGCTACGACCTTCAAAACTAAGGAGCAACAATGGAAAGAACACACCCTGTAACAGTGGCAATGTATTTTCTGTCGGTGATACTGATAACCGCAATAGTGCAAAGCCCCGTCTTTATGGCGGAGGCTCTTGTCTGCTCTGCCGTTTTTGCTTTTTTACTGAACGGAAAAACCGCCGCAAGAACGCTTTTTGTAATGCTGCCTATGGCACTGCTTGCGGCGGTTATAAATCTTCTGTTTTCAAACAGAGGCATAACCGTGCTTGCAAAGTTACCGAGCGGCAACAGTATCACACTTGAAACGCTTATTTTTTCGCTGTTTACAGGCGCTATGACAATATCGCTCGTTATGTGGTTTATCGGACTTAACAAGTGTATGACAAGCGATAAAACGGTATATCTTCTCGGAAAAGCACTGCCGTCACTCGCTTTGCTGTTATCAATGACGCTTCGTTCAGTGCCTATGTTTGCAAGACGGGCAAAGCAAGCGGCGGCGGCTCAGCGTTTTGTTGGAAACGATATATACGAGGGCAACTTTAGAAGCCGTATCAGAAGCGGTGTTCATGTTCTCTCCGTTGCTGTAACGGATACCCTTGAGCATAGTGCATATACCGCACGATCTATGAAATACAGAGGTTACGGTACGGCAAAACGTACAGCCTACAGCATATTCCGCTTTGCGCCGTCCGACTTTATTATAATGTCTGTTACCGTGATATGCACAACCGCAATTATTATTCTTTTTGCAAGCGGTAAAGCCTATTATCTCTACTATCCCGAATTTATCCTGCCGATGACAGCTTTCGATATTTCTGCGGATGTTTTCTGGCTCATACTCTGTGCGATGCCTGTTGCAGCCGAGCTTTATTCACGTTTTAAACGGAGGGAAAGAAATGGAGCTATATAATATTTCAAATCTGTCATATTCCTATCCCGGCTCGGATATGAACGCACTCTCCGATATTTCGCTTAAAATAAACAAAGGAGAATTCGTAATACTCTGCGGCAGCTCGGGAAGCGGAAAATCCACGCTTTTAAATCTTATGAAAGCGCCTGCCGATGCAGGAACGCAAAAAGGAAAAATTTCTTTCAGCGGTCATTTTGCCGGCTTTGTCACGCAGTTTACCGACGAGCAGATTGTCTGCGACAAGGTTTGGCACGAGCTTGCCTTCGGTGCGGAAAGCATAGGACTTTCGCAAAACGAAATACGCTCGCAGGTTTCCCAGACCGCATTGTTCTTCGGCATAGAGGACTTGCTGTACTGCGACTGCGACAAGCTCTCTGGCGGTCAGAAGCAGATGATTAACTTAGCGTCTGTAATGGCTATGAACCCCGATGTACTGCTCCTTGACGAGCCGTTGTCCCAGCTTGACCCTATTGCTTCCACGCAGTTTATTTCTCTGCTTGTGAGAATAAACAAGGAGCTTGGTACGACAGTGATTGTTGCGGAGCATCAGCTCGGCGGTCTTTTATCCGTTGCAAAGCGTGCCGTTATGCTCGACAACGGCAAGGTGTGCCACGACGGCGACGCAAGCTCTCTTACAGAGCATCTGTCAGAAAATAATCACCCTATGCTTTTTGAAATGCCGGCAGGTGTAAGAGCAAGCGCATCTGTCAGCAATGTTCTTCCACTGCTTGACGTTCCCTCCGCTAAGAACTGGTATACGTCCTACGGAGAAAAACACACGCTCGTATCACCTGCCGCCGCAGACGATACGCTGTCGGAGGAAAGCTGTATATCCGTAAAAAATCTGTCTTTCGGCTATAAGAACAGCAAAAGAGATATTATAAGAAACCTTTCGCTTGACATAAAGCAAGGGAGCATAACCGCAATTGTGGGCGGCAACGGCGCAGGAAAATCGACCCTGCTCAGCCTTATCTGCGGTACGCTCAAGCAAAACAGCGGAAAAATAACGATAAACGGCGGAAAGATAGGATTTCTTCCGCAGGACCCTACCCTGCTTTTCAATAAGGAAACGCTCAGAGAAGAATTTGCCGGAAATGCCGATGAAATAGCCGCCGCATTTAATCTTACGCACCTGCTGTCACGTCACCCGTTTGACTTGTCCGGCGGTGAACGGCAGAAGGCGGCGCTCGCAAAGCTCGTTTCCTACGGTGCGGATATACTTCTTCTTGATGAGCCGACCAAAGCGGCGGACGCAGTATATAAGCAGATGTTCTCGGCATTATTGAAACAGCTTAAAGCAGACGGGAAAACGATAGTAATCGTCAGTCACGATATGGATTTCTGCGCCGAAACGGCGGATATATGCACCCTGCTTTTTGACGGCGAAATAAGCGTATCTCTGCCGCCGTCACAGTTCTTCGCTGATTCCTCGTTTTTCACTACAGACAGTGCAAAAATCGCCAAAAACGTATGCGATAATGTTTACACTGTTGCAGGGCTTATAGCTTCTCTCGGAGGAAGGGCTGAAAACTACGGTGATCTCTCCGGACGTTTTCACGGCATAAAAGGCGATAAGCCCGACATAACAGTACCGCAACGTAAAAAACGCAAAAAGCTCTCGGTTTTCCGAAAGGTAATGCTTTCGCTCGGCAGTGTCGGATTTGCTTTTATGCTTTTAGCCGGTACCGGCATATTCCCTTTTGAGATACCGTCAGAGCCGTTCTGGCTGCAATATGCGTTGCTGTGCGTCCCGATGATTATGCTTATAATCGGCGTTGCTCCGAAAAACTCAATGGCAAAGCCGCCTGTAACCGCAAAAAAAGTTACGCCGTCCGATATTGTCGCAGGCATTATAACCGCCGTTCTTATCCCTTTCACAGTAATACTCGGCACACTTTTTATTCCGAGCGACACAAGAAAGCATCTGCTGATAATTCTTGCTGTGCTTGTCGAGTGCCTTGCCGCTTTCTTTATCAGCTTCGAAAAAAAGAAGCCGTCCGCAAAGGATATTGCGGTGCTTGCCGTGCTTTCTGCGGCGGCGGTCGCAGGAAGGGAGCTTTTCTTTATGTTCCCTCAGTTCAAGCCCGTTGCCGCAATCGTTATCATAAGCGGAACGGCGCTCGGTGCACAGGCGGGCTTTCTTGTCGGTGCGGTTTCCATGCTTGTATCAAATATGCTGTTCGGTCAAGGTATGTGGACACCGTGGCAGATGTTTGCAATGGGGCTTCTTGGCTTTTTCGCAGGTATCATCTTCTCGAAAAAGCGCAACACGCTCGCCCTTTGTATCTACTCCTTCCTGTCAGTCCTCGTTATTTACGGCGGAATAATGAATATATCAAGTGCGCTTACCTACACGACCGATATAAACTTACAGACAATTACCGCATATATCATCTCCGGCATACCCTTTGACCTTATCCATGCAGTATCAACAGTTATATTTGTGCTTATAACAGGCGACGCACTATTGAAAAAATGTTGCCGTCTGAGAGTAAAATTCGGATTATTTCAGTGATTTCAATAAATTCGACAAATTTCTGACATATTATCCCATTTTTCAACTTTATTTTTGATTTGTTATTGAAATGCGCCTTTCTTTAAACTATAATTTTATTATAGGATAATTGTAAAGTGAGGTGGGAGCATGGCTTATGTACTCGAGGTTATAAGCAAGGATGGAAAAATCAAATACATCAATTCCGCAAAAGCAACCGTATATTGTCCGGAATATGCCGCACGGTATGACGACAAGAAAACTGCTATGACAGTAGCGGCGGCACTCCTGAGAAATGAGTGCTACCAATCTATAAGTGTTAAAAAGCTCTCGTTGGAGCTATGTGTTGCTTCGTATAAAAGAAACCGTTCATTATCATTCAATTTTATTTATCCCGATATATATAAGGGCAGCAGCTACAAATAAAACGGGTGTTTTATCTGCATTTTCGGCAGGATAAACTCACACCGTTAAAATTATGGTTTTCTGCATTTATGTACAATCTTTCCCGCAAGCAAAAATGGCGTCACGCTTTTCGGCGTGACGTCATTTTCATATATAGCAAGGAGAATCGGAAGCGTTTATTCCTTTACAGAGCCTGAAACAAGGTTGCTGTAAATAAACTTCTGCATCGAAAGGAAGATTATCAACGTAGGTATGATGCAGATAATTACACCGGCGAAGATAATTTCCCACTGTGAGCCGTAAGGACCGATGAACTTGTAAAGGGCGGTCGATACGACCTGAAGTCCGTCGCTGGGCATATACAGGTTTGCTGTATAGAAATCGTTGTATATGCTTACGAACTTGATTACAAGAACGGTCGCAATAGCAGGACGGAGCATAGGGAGAATGATGCTCAGGTATACTCTCGGATATGAACAGCCGTCAAGTATCGCACTTTCGTCAAGGGATACAGATATGTTATTGAGGAACTGTATGAAGATATAGATTGAAACTATATCAGTACCGATATAAAGGATAATCGGTGCGGCGAGGGTGTCATAAAGACCGAGTGCGTGCACTACCTGGAATACCGTTACCTGCATAGAGATATTCGGCAGGAGTGCGGCAATAAGGAATATATTCTTTACGAGCTTTGTGAACACCATTGTAAAACGCTGTACAACAAAGGCGGTCATAGTACCTGTGATTATCGTTCCCGCACACGAGAACACAAGGATAATAGCGGTATTGATAAGGCCTCTCATTACGTTACCCTGCAGGAAAGCCGTCTTGAAGTTTGCCAGCTCCACCACCTTAGGAAGCTCAAACGCTCCGCTTGTCAGAAAATCCTCGTGGCTTTTCAGCGAGCCGAGTAATACGACTACCAGAGGCACGATAACTATAAGGCAGGCTATGACAAGCACGGCGTATTTCAATACATCTATCAGTATTCTTACACCCTTAGGCGTTTCCTTGAACCTGTATTTATCCATATTGAAAGAGGTCTGTCCGGAGTTTTCGGTTGTTGTGATATTGTCTGTCATTGTTACACCTACTTTTCTTCCTTAAAGAATATCTTCTGGATTATCGTAATCAGTATTATTATAAACAGCAGAACGATAGCCATTGCGGACGCAAGTCCGATCTTCTGGTACTGGAAGCCCGTTTCGATCGTCTTGATAACGAAGGTCGATGTTCCCATCTTACCGCCGGTTATAATATACGGTATCTCAAATACAGACGCCGCACCCTTGATGGCAAGGATAAGCTGTAATGCGATGATTGTTCTGATACCGGGGAAAATTATGTGCCAGAACTTCTGCCATGCGTTTGCGCCGTCAAGGTCAGCCGCTTCGTAAATGTCGGGCGAGATAGACTGGATAGCGCCGATGAACATCAGAATATCAAAGCCGATATAACGCCATACCGACGCAAAAACCAGACACCAGTTGTTGATAGCGCCGTTTGACAGCCACTTTACAGGATCTGCTCCGAAAAGTGCGATTATGGAGTTGAGCGTACCGCCGTCATCGCCTCTGAAGAATCTCTGGAAGATAAGCGCTACCGCAACGCCGTTCATAAGATAAGGGAAGAAGATAACTCCCTTGAACAGTCCTGCGAACTTTATTTTCGAGCATAACAGAGTTGCGATGAAAAGTGCAAGTCCGAGCTGTATAAACGAGCCGACAAAGTAGTACAAGCTGTTGATGAGCGTTGAAAGATATGCCATATCGGTAAACAGCGTCTTATAGTTATCGAAACCGACCCATTGTACATTTACGCCAAGCTGGTCACGTTGCTGGAAGCTGAATATTATCATATTAACAGCAGGGATAATAGTAAAAAGTATCAGCAGTGCAACAGGTATCGCCAGAAACAGCGCCGTGGTCATGTATTTCTGACCTGTATAACCTTTAAGCCACTGCCATAATGTGCGACGCTTCTGAATTGCGGTAACGCCTTGAGTAGCCATAAATCTGTCCTTTCAAGAAATAATTTCTATTTTTGTAAATTAGTTAATTTTCTCCATAAAAACCTATACGGAAAGACTTACGCCTTTCCGTACGGGTTTGTGTGTTTGGAGTATCTATGAAGAAAATACGATAGCGTTAATTAGCCGTTAGCCTTGATGTATGCTTCAAGCTCTGCGTTAGCATCTCTTGTAGCTGCCCATTTCTGATTAACGGAGTCTGCGATAGCCTTAAAGCCTGCGTCGCCCTTGCCTGCAAATGCTGCTTCAGCAAGCTGGAGCTTGAAGTTAGCGGAGTCGCCTGTCCATATACCAACCTCAGAATCCTTATCGATAGCGTTGAATACGCCTGTCAGACCATCGGGAGCTGCATTTGCTGTGAAGAATTCACAACCGTCAAATGCTGAGAGGTAATCGGGGAGCTTGCTGCCTTCAAGTGTATTGATACCGCCTTCAGCCTCAGAGAAGCCGGATTCAGCGATGAACCATTCAATATACTTCTTGCCGAGATCCTTCTTGTCGTCGGCAATGTTCTTGTTTATGCCCATGCAGTAGTCTGCTGCGTACTGTGCGTACTGCTTGCCGTCCTTAGAGAAGGGAGCAGGCATATAACCGATATTTTCGGGATCAAGACCGTTGTCCTTAGCGAGCTGCTGGAACTGTGAAACTGCCCATGAACCCATTGTCATTGTAGCAACTTCGCCGTTAGCGAGCATAAGCTTTGAGCCTTCCCAGTCAGAACTCATCGGGTCGCCCTCGATAAGAGTAGGATCTGAATATATATCGTACATCAGCTTGAATACATTGTAGTAGGGCTTGCCTTCTGTGAAGAAGTCTTCCTTGTTTACGATAAGGTCTGTTTCAAAGTTGGGGTTACCCGAAGAAGGAACAACAAGGCTTGACCACTGTGCAGCCGTCCAGCTTGCTTCCTTGAAGTTTGTATAATAAGGAATTACATCGGGGAACTTTTCCTTGATCTTCTTTAAGTCAGCGATAAATTCATCGGCTGTCTTGGGCATTTCTGTAATGCCTGCTTCTGTCCATACCTTCTTGTTGTAGCAGATACCGCCGCTTACTGTGCCTAAGTGTGCAAGGCCGTATACTGTTCCGTCATACATCTTCTGATCTGCCCACTTGTACTTATCCTTAAGCTCATCGTACTTGCCGAGAGGCTCGAAGAAGTTTGAAAGATCGGCGAGCTTAACTGTATCGGGAATCATAAGTACATCGCCATATTCCTTGGTGCTCATCATTGTCGAAACGTCATCTGCGTAGCTCTTGAATGACTGATATTCAACAGTGCAGTTGTACTTTTCTTCAAAAGCGTCTGTCATCTTGTCGAGTGAGCCGTCATCCTTACGGTCTGTACGGTGAGTAAGAACCTTGAGTGTGATCTTTTCGCCCGAAGGTGTAGTAGAAGATTCTTCACCCGATGTCGCAGAGCTGTTATCTTCTGTCTTTGATGAAGATGATGTACTGCCTGATGTTGATGATGTTGCATTGTTACTGTTGCAGGCTGCCAGCGAAACTGCTGTGCTTGCCGCAAGGATACCTGCGAGTATCTTCTTTGCTTTCATGTGATAATTTCCTTTCTGGTCGGACAGTGCTTAGCCACTGGTCCTTAGTTGATAGTTAATGAATTTAGCTTATGTTTATTAAGCTGTTTCCGCTTGCTTAATTCACTTAAGATTATACAACGTTTTAGCTAAAAGTCAATACGGCTATAGGAAATTCAGCTAAAACACATAAATTATATTTGTTTATTATGTGCATTAAAAACAAAATTCACACTAACTTAACTGTGTTACACAGTTTTATTAAGTAAGTATCGGTGTAACCCGTTTTCACACTTACAAATTCGTTTAACTAAAATAATTTTATGTTAGGTTACATATATTTCACACTGTTTTTTGTTGTTTTTAAACGCTGTTAAATTCGCCCATAAATATGATAACTCAAAAATTCCCGGCTATTCATTAAAAATAAAGGAGATAAAGTTGCGGGTGTGGGGGAAGTGTGGTATAATAACCTCAGACTTAAAATCCGCCGGGAGCGGATTT
>UMLG01056817.1_pt1 | contig 24920 bp, 22 predicted proteins | sample 1966511 | NCBI WGS metagenome assembly UMLG01 (sample SAMEA4836195, study PRJEB28245) | human gut metagenome | biome: gut microbiome; material: fecal sample | place: Denmark | collected 2008
GGCAAAAACGCCAACGCGGCGGTGGTAGTCAGCGTAGGCGGGGCAGATTTTGCCAATGACCCCCGCCGCGCCATCGCCTTTCAGCGGGAGCTGGAAGCAAAAGCCTACGCCGCTGGCCGTGCCGCCGGGGCTTACGCCGCCCCGGCAGAGAACGTGCAAAGCTTTCTGGAAGGGCGCGGGCAGCTGCGCATCGGCAGCGTGCAGCCCACCTACGACCGCGGCGTGACTGCCGCAGATCTGGGCGCACTGCTGCCCGGGGAATTGACGGACACCCTGCGGGCGGGTCTGCGCGCCTACGAGCGCAAGATCGCGGGCTACACCGCGCCGGACGCCATCCTCACCGGCCTTGAGACCCGCACCAGCAGCCCGGTGCGGCTCAAGCGAGAAGAGGACTTTGTGTGCACCCAGCTGGCAGGGCTTTACCCCTGCGGCGAGGGTGCGGGATATGCGGGCGGCATTATGAGCGCCGCCGTGGATGGCCTGCGGGTGGCCCGCGCCATCATCAGCCGGTATGCACCGGCAGAAGGGTGAGAAAATTTTGATGTACGATCGTGAAAACGATAACCGAAATAACGAAGGCCGGCAGGTACAGCAGGAGCTGGAAGATCAGCTGCGCGCCTTTGGCGACACCATGACCGATGCCTTTGCCCACGGCTTTGAGGGCAGGGGCATGGACATCGGTGACCGGGCGTGGGACGTGGGCAAGGCAGCCGTCCATGCTGCCAACTACGGCATCGGGGAGGCGGCAAAAGCTTTCCGGCAGGGGCGCAAAAGTTATCCCTATGGGGATGCAAAGCAGCCCTCTGACGAAGGTGCTGCGGATGCCGATGCCGCCGGAATGCCCGGCTGGTTCCGGCAGATTTTTGCAAAGCCGGAGCCTACCCCGGTGGAAAGCATCCGCATCAGCGCCAAAAAACGGTACAGCGCAGGCCGCACCCTGCTGGCTGTGGGCATCACCTTTGCGGTGATCTTCGGGCTGGGCGGCATTGGCTGCATCGTGGCGTCGGAAACCGTGATGCCCGGACTCATGCTCGGAGATACGATTGTCACAGTCACGGAAGGCGGAACCTATACTTTTACCACGGGCGCATCCATGGCCGTGACGGCACTGGAGATCACAGGAAACGTGTTGACCCTTGTCGCCTGCGGTTTTGGTGCCATGATCGCCGCCGGTGCAAGCCGCTTTTCTGCTTCCAAAAAGCTGGGGGCGCTTGCAGATGCAGCCGAAAAGCTGAACGCGCAAAAGGGCTTGCAAGTGGAGATGCTGGCCGACCTGACCCACCAGACCAAGAAAAAAGCGCTGAAAAAGCTGCGCAGCTACATCCATAAGGGCTGGCTGAACGCATGGCTGGATGATGAGACTGAAACGCTCTACCTGACGGCAGAGGACTACCGCGCCGCCAAGGAAGCGGTCGCCGCTGCCGCCGTGCCGCCGCAGCCGGAAAAGACAGAAACCGGCGATGCTCCGCTCAATCTCGATACCGCCCGCCGCTTTGCTGCCGTGCTGGAAAAAGAGCAGCAGCTCATGCAGGATGCGCAGGCGCGGGAAGAGCTGGCGGCGATGTACAAGACCACTACCGCCATCTGCGACTGGCTGGAAGCACACCCGGAAAGCCAGCCCAAGACCCGCCGCTTTGCGGAATATTATATCCCCACAACCCTCAAGCTGCTGCACACCTATAACGATGTGCAGGGGCAGCAGGGCGAAAACGCCGAGACCATCCGCCGGGATATCGCGGGCATCCTGCATACCTTGAATCAGGCGTATGAGAACCTGTACAACAATCTGCTTTCGGACGTAGCCATGGATATTTCTTCCGAGATCGCCGCTTTGCAGGGAATGCTGGCCAACGACGGCCTGACCGGGAGGGAATTTGAATGACCTACCGCGCTTGGGAACAAAAACCGCTGGACCGCACCGCTGTGCGGGAGCTGACCGCCGCCATTGCCGAGCAGGCAGCGGCGCAGCTGGAAGAGCAGGCCATGGACGAAGCGCCGTGGTCAGACGAAAAATATAAGGCCGTGCTGGCTGCGCAGCAAAAGGAAAACGCCCTGCTGGCGGGCATCCTTGCCGCCCGTGGCATCACCGACCCCGCCGAAGCGCTGACCTTGCTGGCAGGGGAGGAAGAGCTTTCCGACCCCGCGCTGCTGACCGACATGGATGCCGCCTGTCAGCGCATCTGGCAGGCCATCGACAACGGCGAGACCATCGCGGTCTTCGGCGATTACGATGTGGACGGCGTGACTGCCACCGCCCTGCTGTACCAGCACCTCAAGGGCATGGGCGCAACTGTCAAGTGTATGCTGCCCAGCCGCGAGGGGGACGGCTACGGCCTTTCTAAAAACGCCATCCAGTCCATGCACAACAAGGGCTGCACCCTCATCGTGACGGTGGATAACGGCATCTCTGCCGTGGAGGAAGCCGACTTTGCGGCTTCGCTGGGCATGGATCTGATCATTACCGACCACCATCTGCCGCCGGAGACTCTGCCCAAGGCTGTGGCCGTGGTGGACCCCCGCCGGGAGGACGACCACAGTCCCTTCAAGGGTCTGTGCGGCGCGGGTGTAGCCTTCAAGCTCTGCGCCGCGCTGGACGGCTGTCCGCCGGAGGAAATGCTGGATTACTGCGGCGACCTTGCCGCTGTGGGCACGGTGGCAGACGTGATGCCGCTGGTAGGGGAGAACCGCACCCTTGTCAAGGCCGGGCTGCGGCAGCTGCAGCAGACCGACCGCCCCGGCTTTGGGGCACTTTTGGAGGAAGTCGGCCTTGCGGGCAAGCCCATCACCGCCGAGAATATCAGCTACGCCATCGCGCCCCGCATCAACGCGGCAGGCCGCATGGATAACGCCGTCACCGCTTTGCAGCTGGTGCTCTGCGAGGACCCGGACAGGGCCGAGGAACTGGCGCACAAACTGAACGAAATCAATGCCCACCGGCAGGAGACCGAGCAGCAGATCTTCAAAGCTGCCGAAGAGCTGCTGGAACAGCAGCCCGAGCGGCTGGACGACCGCATCATGCTGCTGTGGGGACGGGACTGGCATCCCGGCGTCATCGGCATTGTGGCTTCCCGGCTGGTGGAACGCACCGGACGCCCGGTCATCGTGGTCACCATCGACGAGCACGGCGAGGGCAAGGGCAGCGGGCGCAGTGTGCAGGGCTTCAACCTGCACGCCTGCATCGGCTCCTGTGCCGACCTTCTGGTGCGTTACGGCGGTCACGCCATGGCGGCGGGACTTTCCGTCCGGGAAGAAAACCTGCCCCAGCTGCGCCGCCGCCTGAACGAGTGGGCTGCCCGGGAGTGCCCGGTGCTGCACACCCCGCCCCTTACCTGTGATGTAGCCATCCATCTGGATCGTATCACGGTGGAATGCGTGCGGCATCTGGACCAGCTGGCACCCTACGGGGCGGAGAACCCCACCCCGGTGTTCCTGCTGCAAAGCGCCGTGGTGGACGGCGTATACCCGGTATCGGAGGGGCGGCACAGCCGCCTGCGGCTGCGGCAGGGCAATAGCTGCCTGTACGCCGTCTGGTTCGGGATGCCCGCCGAGCAGCTGCCCTACGCGCTGGGCGATGTGGTGGACGCAGCGCTGAACCTTTCGGTCTACGAGTCCGCCCGGGGCGCGCAGCTTTCCGGCCGCATCATCGACCTGCACCCGGCAGGGCTGGGCGCAGAGCTGGCGCGGCAGGCTGCACTGGTGCAGGCACTGCGCCGGGGCACCCCCCTGACCGATGAACAAAAGAAACAGATCGCCCCCGCACGCACGGATATCATTGCCGTGTACCGGGAATTGCAGTCCCGCCGCTGGCACGCCGAGGATCTGCAGCCCCTGTGCGCAAAGCTGGGCGAGGAGCAGACCGGCAAAACGCTGGTGGCAGTTGCCGCCTTGGAACAGGTGGGGCTGATCACCGCAGCGGAAAAAGGCGGGGCAAAGTTCTGGGAGCTGGTGCCGACAGCAGGCAAAAAGAATCTTGCCGATGCCCCCATCCTGAAATGTCTGGAGGAACTATAAATGCCTGAGGGAAAGAAAAATACTGCCCCGGTCCCGGCTCCGGTACGGGACGAGGACAGCTACTCTGCCAAGACCCATCTGCACCAGCCGGTGCAGGAGACCGCCACCGTAGCTGCTACGGCACTGCTGGCAGACGCACCGGAGGGGGCACTGCCCTCTGAGGTGCGCCCGGAGATCGTAACGTGGGAAAAGCTGTGCGAGGCCATTCAGGCCAGCGGCAAGGCCTACAATATGGAGATGATCCAAAAGGCTTATGAACTGGCCAATAACGCCCATAACGGCGTGTGCCGCCGCAGCGGCGAGCCCTATATCTGCCACCCGCTGGCAGTCGCCCGGCTGGTGCTGGATCTGGGCATGGACTCCGAGAGCATTGCCGCCGCCCTGCTGCATGACGTAGTGGAGGATACCCCCACCACGCTGGACGACCTGAAAGCCGCCTTTGGCGAGGAAGTGGCGCTGCTGGTGGACGGCGTGACCAAGCTGACCAAGATCCAGTTCTCCAATATTGAAGAATTGCAGGCCGAGAACCTGCGCAAGATGCTGCTGGCTATGAGCCGGGATGTGCGTGTGATGATCATCAAGCTGTGCGACCGGCTGCACAATATGCGCACCGGCGATGCATGGCCGGAGCAGAAGCGCCGCGATAAGGCTCGCGAGACCATGGAGGTGTACGCCCCCATCGCCAACCGCCTTGGCATCCTGAACGTCAAGGAGGAGCTGGAGGACCGCAGCCTGCATTATCTGGACCCTGTGGGCTATTCCGAGATCAGCCGGATGCTCAGCGAGCGCTCCGGCGAGGAGTTTTTGATCAAGGTGTCCGGCGTCATCGAGCGCCGTCTGGTGGAAAGCGGCATCGAGGGTGCCACCATCAAGCGCCGGGTCAAGAGCATCTACGGCATCTACCGCAAGACCATCATGCAGAACAAGTCCTTTGACGAGATCTACGATATCTACGCGGTACGAGTCATTCTGGATTCTCTGGCCGAGTGCTACAGCACCCTTGGCCTCATCCACGATATGTACCACCCGCTGCCCAACCGCTTTAAGGATTATATCTCCACCCCCAAGCCCAACGGCTACCAGAGCCTGCACACCACCGTCATCGGGCACGAGGGCATCCCCTTTGAGGTGCAGATCCGCACCCGCAAAATGGACGAGCAGGCCGAGTACGGCGTTGCTGCCCACTGGAAGTACAAGGAAGGCCGCGAAGGCCACGATAAGCTGGACGACCGTCTGGCGTGGGTCAGCCAGCTGCTGGAAAACCAGCGCCTGAGCGAGGATTCCGGCAACCTGCTCCACGATCTCAAGAGCGACCTGCTGCCGGAGGAGGTGTTTGCCTTTACCCCCAAGGGCGATGTCATCAACCTGCCCACCGGCGCTACCTGCATCGACTTTGCCTACGCCATCCATTCGGCGGTGGGCAACCGCATGGTGGGCTGCAAGGTGAACAACCGCATGGTGCCCATCGACCATGTGGTGGCTACCGGCGAGATCATTGAGGTGCTGCTGGGCCCGGCAGATAAAGGCCCCAGCCGCGACTGGCTCAAGATCGTGCGCACCAGCGAAGCCAAGAGCAAGATCCGCAACTGGTTCAAGAAGATGCGCCGGGAAGAGAATATCCAGCAGGGACGGGACGCCTTGTCCAAGGAGCTGCGCCGGGAGATGATCCTCATCCCGGACGACCAGCTGGATGCCTTTATCGACGGCTGCTCCCGCCGGATGCGCCAGAACAACGCCGAGGAGCTGTACGCCGCCATCGGCTACGGCGGCATGACCATTGCCAACTGCCTGCCCAAGCTCAAGGAAGAGTGGCAGAAGCTCAAGGCTGCCGAGGCCGAGGAGAATAAGTCGGTGGAGGATCTGCCCAAGGTAGACCTGAGCCGTGTGCACGCCACCGACGGCGTGGTGGTGGAGGGCTTTGATAACACCCCCATCAAGTTTGCCAAGTGCTGCAGCCCGCTGCCCGGCGACCCCATTGTGGGCTTTATCACCCGGGGCTTCGGCGTTTCCATCCACAAGCAGACCTGCGCCAACGCCGTTGCCAGCATGAAGGACCCCTCCAACGCTCCCCGCTGGGTCAAGGCCTACTGGGCAGACAGCGTCAAGGACAGCTACAAGGCCGGGCTGGAAATCATTGCCCTGAACCGCAACGAGCTGCTGCAGGACGTGCTCAGCGCACTGGCGGATATCCGGGTGCCCATCTATGCCATGAACGCCCGTCAGGTAGAAAACAACTGCGCCGTGGTCAGCCTGACCATCGGCATCAACAATACCGAGCACCTCAACCGTGTGGTGGCGCGCCTTTCCAAGGTGCGGGACGTGCTCAAGGTGACAAGGAGTTAACGCAATGCGAGCAGTTATTCAGGCCGTATCCTCCGCCAGTGTGCGGGTGGAAGGCGGCGAGCCCCGCGCCATCGGGCCGGGCATCATGATCCTGCTGGGGGTCAGGGACACCGACACGCTGGACATCGTGCCAAAACTTGCCGATAAATGCGCGGGTCTGCGCATTTTCCCGGATGCCGAGGGCAAGCTGAACCTGAGCGCCCGGGATCTGGGCTATTCCGCGCTGGTGGTCAGCCAGTTCACCCTTTACGGCGATACCAGAAAGGGCTACCGTCCCAGCTTTATCAAGGCTGCAAAGCCGCCGCTCTCAGTGGATGCCTACGAGCTGTTCCTTGCCGAGATGGCGAAACACGGCCTGAAGGACGTGCAGCACGGCGAGTTCGGCGCGCATATGCAGGTGTCGCTGGTGAACGAGGGCCCCTGCACCATCATCATTGATACCGACGAGTGGAAAAAGAAGGAGTAACCATGCAAGGTTTTCACATTCCTGCGGCACCGCCGCTGTATACCAACACCTTTCTGCTCATCTCCGATGCAGGCCATGCCGTGGTCATCGACCCGGCGGCAGAGGTGCACAGCTACGACGAAATTTTAAAGCAGCACAACGCTACCCTTACCACCATCCTGTGCACCCACGGCCACTACGACCATGTGGGCAGCGCCGCCGCCCTGAAGGCGGAGTGGAACGCCGCCCTCTACTGTGAAAAAGCAGACCTTGCCGGGGACAGGATGTACCCGCTTTCCGCTGCGGACTGCGGCTACACGGAAGGGGAGCAGATCGCGGTGGACGAGCTGCGCTTTACCGCGTGGCACACCCCCGGCCACACCCCCGGCAGCGTGGTGCTGCTGTGCGGCGAGCACCTGTTCTGCGGCGATACGCTGTTTGCGGGCAGCATCGGCCGCACCGACCTTGAGGGCGGCAGCAGCGCACAGATGGCAGACAGCCTGCGCAAGCTGGCACAGCTGCCCATCCCCCGCGAAACACAGGTGCTGCCCGGCCACGGCGAGTTTTCCACCTTTGGCGCGGAGCTGGACAACAACTACTATATCCGCAGCGCCCTGCGCGGCGGCAACGACATTTTTTAAAGAGAGAACGACATGAAAATCTATATCACTGGGCTGCCCTCCGGGTACGAGGTGGAGCATCTTGCCCGCCTGTTTTACCCCATGGCACCCCTGACCCTGACCCCGCCGGAGCCTGCCGAGGACTGTCTGTGGGCTGAAAAGACCGATACCGGTCTGCGGGTGCTGGTGCGGCAGGGAGAAAAGAGCAAAACACTGGAAGCTCCGCTGCCGCTGCCGGTGGAGCAGGGCGGCGAAACGCCGGAGTTTGCCCTTGCCAGCCTGACTTATGACCTGCTGCGCCAGTGGACGGGCATCCGCCCGCCCTGGGGCAAGATGACCGGTGTGCGCCCGGTGCGGCTTATCCACGACAAGCGCGCCGCCGGGTGGAGCGCAGAACAGATCGACCGCTTCTTTTTGCAGCGGTTCGACTGCTCGGAACAAAAATACGAAATGGCGAAGGAAATTGCCGACCTGCAGGAGCCGATCCTGCGGTTGGGCAGCGCCCCCAAGACCTACAGCCTGTATATCGGCATCCCGTTCTGCCCCTCCCGGTGCAGCTATTGCAGCTTTGTCAGCTGCAATCTGGACCGCGACCGCAAGCTGGTGCAGCCCTATGTGGACTGCCTGTGCAAAGAGGTTGCAGAGATCCGGGTGCAGGCCGAGCGTGCCGGGCTGACCTTGTGCAGCATCTACATCGGCGGCGGCACGCCCACCAGCCTTTCTGCCGCCCAGCTGCGGCAGCTCATGGGCACCGTGCGGGAGAATTTTGACCTGACCAAGGTCGTAGAATATACTGTGGAAGCCGGCCGCCCGGACTGCACCGACGCTGAAAAGCTGGCGGTCATCAAGGAATACGGCGCTACCCGCATCTCCATCAACCCCCAGACTTTCTCGGACGCGGTGCTGGCAAACATCGGCCGTAAGCACTCGGCACAGGATATTCTGGATTGCTACGCCGATGCCCGCCGCGCCGGGCACGAGGACATCAACATGGACCTCATCGCCGGTCTGCCCGGGGATACGGTGGAGGGCTTTGAGCACAGCCTGCGGCAGGCGATTGCCCTGCAGCCGGAGAACATCACCGTCCACACCCTTACCCTCAAGCGGGCGTCCCGCATCGTCATCGAGGATCAGAAGGAGAACGACTACGCGGACGTAGCCGCCATGCTGGAAAAATGCCATCTGCTGGCTGAAGCGGGCTACCGCCCCTATTACCTCTACCGGCAGAAGAATACGCTGCAGAATCTGGAAAACGTGGGCTGGTGCAAGCCGGGTCACGAAGGTTACTATAATATCTATATCATGGAGGAAGTCCAGACCATCCTCTCGGCGGGTGCAGGCGGCAGCACCAAACTGGTGGCCGATGGGGGCAAACGGATGCAGCGCATCTTCAATTTTAAGTATCCGAACGAGTATATCCAGCGCTTTGCGGAGGTACTGGAACGGAAAAAAGGAGTGGCTGAGTTTTATGATCACGATCTGGGTACCGAAACGACTGGTTGAAGTAGACCTGTATAACGTAGCAGCCCGCAGCCCGCAGGCGCTGGCGCAGCTGAGCGAGAACAGCTACGCCCGGCGGGTGCAGTATGCCGCCCAGAAGGTACGCGGCTCCGGGGCAAAGATCGTTATGCTGACCGGCCCTTCCGCCAGCGGCAAGACCACCAGCGCCCACTGTCTGGCAAAGGCGCTGGTGCAGCAGGGCACCCCGGCACAGGTGGTCAGTCTGGACAACTTTTTTAAAGGTGCTGCCTACTACCCCAAAATGCCGGACGGCACGCTGGACTACGAAAACCTTGAAACGCTGGATCTGCCCCTCATCAAGCAGTGCCTGCACCAGCTCAGCGAGACCGGCAAGACCGAGCTGCCCATCTATGATTTTGCCACCGAGCAGCGCTCTGCCGAGGTGGAGCCCATCGACCTGCAGGGCGGTGTGTGCATCGTTGAGGGCATCCATGCCCTCAACCCGGAGCTGACCGGCCTTGTGCCGGACGACCAGATCTACCGCATCTACGCCGGTCTGCGGGAGGAATACTGCATTGACGGCCGCCGGGTCATCAATACGCAGGATATCCGCCTGTGCCGCCGCACCCTGCGGGACGCCGCAGCCCGCGGCCGCAGCCCCGCCAAGACCCTTTCCATGTGGGACAGGGTGCTGGACGGTGAAACGCGGTATATCAAGGGCTTCAAGACCACCGCAGACTTTTTGCTGGACACCTCCTTTACCTACGAGCTGGGACTGATCTCCCGGCTGCTGGGCGAGGTGCGCCGTCAGTTCACGCTGGAAGGCCACAACGCCGAGCTGTGGGACGAGACCGCCCGCCGCTTTGAGCAGGTGGATCCGCTGCCGCTGGAGCTGCTGCCCGCCGACAGTATGCTGCGCGAGTTCTACGGCAGCCGCACCTAACCGGTGAAAAATGCGTAAAATTTGTTTCCAAACCAGCACCAAACTGTAAAAATTGCGGTGCATTCGTTGCAATTGCCATAACGCTGCGCTATAATGAGGATACGACTCCGGTATGGCGCAGGATGCGCCGCCATCTGCAGAGAATATACTGCCAGAATAAGAGAGGTGTCTTTTATGGATTTTAACAAGATCAAAGCGATGGGTCTGGAATATGCCGAAAAGGGCAAGAACGTTGCCATGGATCTGGCCGAAAAGGGTAAGACGCAGGCGCTGCTGGTCAACGAGCAGGGCAAGCTGCTCAAGGCACAGCGTCAGCTGGGCGCACTGGTGTACAGCCTTGCCAAAGGCAAGGAAGAAAACCAGCCGCTGGTGGATAAATACATCGAGATGATCGATACCATCGAGCAGGAGATCACCCGCCTGAAGGCTACCCTGACCCCGGCAGAAGCCGCCGAGGTGGACTACGAAGCCCCCGTGGAGGAGGAAGAAGCTGCCCCGGAACAGCCTGCCCAGCCTGCCCGCAAGACCTGCCCGCAGTGCGGCGCGCCCGTCTCGGACGATGCGCTGTTCTGCAATAAGTGCGGCGCACAGCTGTAAGCTGAAAACAGGAAAAAACTGCAACAGGGCGGTATCCCCCGCAGGATGCCGTCCTGTTTTTGTGAAAAGCGCAGAAAACCATGAAAAATGCTGGAAAATTGCGGTTTTTTGCTTGAAAAACCGCAGCAGCTGCGGTACAATTTACAGTATCTTTTCAAAAGGAGATGGAACGTGTGCTGGACTGGACCCCACAGCCGCCCTATACAGCGGAGCAGCTGCTGCAGGTGATCCGCATCCTGCGGGACCCGGAAAACGGCTGTCCGTGGGATAAGGTGCAGACCCATGCTTCCATCCGCAAAAATTTTCTGGAAGAGACCTGCGAAGCGCTGGAAGCCATTGATGCAGACGACGCCGTGCTGCTCCGGGAGGAGCTGGGAGACGTGCTGATGCAGGTGGTGTTCCACGCCGCCATAGAGGAAGAGCGGGGACGCTTTACCTTTGAGGATGTGTGCCGCAATGTCTGCGAAAAGCTGGTGTTCCGGCACCCCAACATCTTTGCATCCTCCGCAGCGGAAAACGCCGGTATAAATGGCTGGGATGCGCTCAAAAATAAGGAAAAGGGGCGCACCACCCTTGCCGACGAGCTGGCCACCGTGCCCGCTACGCTGCCCGCGCTCATGCGGGCGCAAAAGCTGCAAAAGCGTGCCGCCGGGCATGGCCTTGGGCAGCAGGATGCAGCCGCAGCACAGTACCGGCTGGAAGCCGCCGTGCAGGACTTTGCCACGGCAGACGCCGCCGCAAAGCAGGAAGCCGCAGGCCGGCTGCTGTTTGCAGCGGTAAACGCCGCCCGGCTTGCGGGGGTGGATGCAGAGGAAGCACTGACCTTTGCATCCAAGCGCTTTGCACAGCAGTGTCTGGAACAGGAACAACGCGGTACTCAGGTCGAATGACCTGCTCCGATAGAACGAGAGAATTCAAGACAAAATCAGATGGAGGCAAATAATATGACCAAGACCGACTTGATCGCACAGGTTGCGGCAAACACCGAAATGAGCAAGAAGAGCGCCGAGCAGGCTGTCAACGCCGTTTTTGAGGCACTGGGCAAGGCCATGACCGAGGGCGAAAAGATCAGCATCTCCGGCTTTGGCACCTTTGAGGTGCGCGAGCGCGCCGAGCGTCAGGGCATCAACCCCCGTACCCGCGAGCCCATCACCATCGCTGCTTCCCGCAGCATCGTGTTCAAGCCCGGCAAGTCCCTGAAGGACACCCTGTAATCGGTTCTGTCACGCCGCCGCTGCCTGCACAAGGTGCGGCGGCTTTTTTGCTGAAAAGAAAGGAACGACCCAAATGCGTCTGGATAAATATCTCAAGGTCTCCCGCCTGATCAAGCGCCGCACCGTGGCAAACGAGGTGGCGGATGCAGGCCGCATCCTTATCAACGGCAAGGTGGCCAAGGCCAGTCAGGCCGTCAACGCCGGGGACATCATCGAGGTCACCTTCGGCAACCGTCCCATCAAGGTGCGGGTGCTCTCGGATGAAGAGCCCCGCACCAAGGACGTTGCCCGCGAGATGTACGAGGTGATCGCGGAATAACCGCCCTGCTTGCCCGCATACAATGCAGGCAGAGGGGGACTGCCTATGGAAAAAGCTGCCGCAAAGCCGCCGCTGCCCCATGACCTGATTTTAGAAAGCCGCAGCAGGCTGACTGTTACCGGGGTGCAGCGGGTGCTGCATTGCAGCGCCGAAAGCGCCGCGCTGGAGACAGGCAAGGGCATTTTGCACCTGTCCGGTGCGCAGATCAGTATGCAGACACTGGACTTGGAAGCCGGGGAAGCAAAGCTGACCGGGCGGTTCGACGGGCTGGAGTATACCGCCGCCCGCGCAGCCGGGGGCTTCTGGCACCGGCTGCTGCGCTGATGGTACAGGTTCTGCTGCCCGCCCGGCTTTTGCAGGAAGCTGCCGCCTGTGCCGTGCTGGGCGCTGCCCTTGGCGCGGCGCGGGCGTTTTTGCCGGTGCGGGGCAGGGCGGCTTTTGCGCCGGACGTGCTGCTTTCCGGCGCGGTGCTGCTGGCGTGCCAGAGCTACGCCGCCGGGTACAGCGCCGCCGGGGTGCTGCGGTGGTACATGGCGGCGGCAGCCTTTGCCGCTGCCCTTTGCGCTGCCGGGGTGCTGGGCGTCCCGCTGCGGGCGCTGGGGCGGGGGATCGGGGCTGTTTTGCGCCTGCCCAGCCGTATTTTGCACCGTTTTGCGGTGCAGCCTGTGCGCCGCCGCCGCGCTGCGGCTAAAACTGCCCGCAAATTACGCCGGAACGCGGAAAGAACCGCAAAAAAATCCAAAAAGAACTTGCCAAACCAGCGGGCATTGTTGTATAATTCAAACGTATCAAAGTAAGAGAACAGACGCAGAAGGTCTGCTGTTCAGACAGGAGCGTAAGGCAATGACGAATACGGGACGCAAAAAGCGCAGAAAGAATGCAGTGGTCACCATGGCGTTCCGCCTGTTTTTCGTGCTGCTTTTGCTGAGTATGCTGGCGGCTTATATCTCCAATCAGGTCACCATCAGCTCCAAGCGGGCAGAACTGGAAACACTGAACGAACAGGTGGCGCAGCAACAGACGGAAAATCAGGAACTGCAGCGCGTACTGAGCGGCGATGCCGACCAGATCACCGAATGGGTCGCACGCGACTCTTACAACTACGCCGCACCCAACGAGCGCATCTTTGTGGATGTGACCGGCAACTGACCGCGCGGCAGGTCAAGAGTTTTGGAAAACAAGGAGTATTGAGTTTTGGCAATTGAGGTAGGGAACGTATTCGAAGGCCGCGTGACCGGTGTGAAGCCCTTTGGCGCATTTGTAGCGCTGCCGGAGGGGCGTGTCGGCATGGTCCACATTTCCGAGGTATCCAACGAGTTCGTGCAGGATATCAACACTGTGCTGCACGATGGCGATGAAGTTAAGGTGCAGGTCATCAACATTGCACCGGACGGCAAGATCGCACTGTCCATCAAGCGGCTGCTGCCCCCGGCTCCGCGTCAGCCCCGGGAGGGCCGCCCCGCAGGCCCCCGTCCGGGCGGTTTCCGCAATGGGCAGGAGGGCGGACGCTCCGGCGGTCGCGGTGCAGGCCGTGCCCCCCGTGAAGGCGGCAGAGGCCCTGCCCGGGAGGCGGCTCCCCGCGTGTGGCAGCCCAAGACACCCGTCCGCTCCGACAACCTGAGCTTTGAGGACATGATGAGCCGCTTCAAGAGCCAGAGCGAGGAGAAAATGGCGGATCTCGACCACGAGACCAACAACCGCCGGGGCGGCGGTTATGCCCCCCGCAGCCGCCGTGGCCGCTGAGCCACCGCATCAGCTGGGATCACAAGGAACACAGGCAGGCCTGTCCCCGGTCGGACAGGTCTGTTTTTTCGGTACAGAACAGAAAGGAACTACCATGCCCGCAAAATTTGAACTGATCGCTCCCTGCTTTTTCGGGTGCGAATCCACCGCTAAATTTGAGCTGACCCGCATTGGCGCAGAGAACATCCGGGTGGAGGATGGCCGTCTGAGCTTCTGCGGCGGGGCAGAGATGATCGCCGCCGCAAACCTCAACCTGCGCACCGTGGAGCGTGTGATGCTGCTGCTGGCACGCTACAAGGCCACCACCTTCGACGAGCTGTTCGACGGCGTGTATTCCATCCCGTGGGAGGAGTTTCTGCCTGCGGATGCCGCCTTCCCGGTCACCGGCTCTTCCCTGAACAGCCAGCTGACCAGCATCCCCGCCTGCCAGAGCGTCATCAAAAAGGCGGTGGTCAAGCGCCTGATGAAGGGTCACCGCACCACCGTGCTGCCCGAGAGCGGCGTGGAGTACAAGGTGCGCTTTATGCTGCGCAAAAATGTGTGCGAGATCATGCTGGACACCACCGGCGAGGGTCTGCACAAGCGCGGCTACCGCCGCAACGCCATGGAAGCCCCCCTGCGTGAGACGCTGGCGGCTACCATCGCTGACCTTGGCCGTGTGCGCCGCGACAGCCTGGTGGAGGATCCTTTCTGCGGCAGCGGCACATTGCTGATTGAAGCCGCGCAGAAGGCCATGAACATTGCCCCGGGTCTGAAGCGCCGCTTTGCCGCCGAGCGCTACAGCTTTGTGCCCGCTGCCCTGTGGGCAGAGCAGCGCCAGAAGGCACTGGCAGAGTCCAAGCTGGACGTGGGCTTTGAAGCTTACGGCTACGATATCGACCCCGCCGCCGTGGCACAGGCCAACGCCAACGCCAAGCTGGCGGGTGTGGAGAACCGCTGCCACTTTGAGGTGGCGGATGTTGCCACCTTTGCCGCAAAGCCGGAGGCCATCGTGCTGACGAACCCTCCCTACGGCGAGCGTCTGGGCACCATTGAGGGCGCTGCCAAGCTGGCGCGCACGCTGGGACAGCAGATGGAAGCCAGCCCCTGCGCCGGGCTGTACGCCATTACCGCCGATATGGATTTTGAGCTGCACTACGGCAAGCGCGCCAACAAGCGCCGCAAGATGTACAACGGCATGATCCCCTGCCAGCTGTATATGTACTATAACGCCCCCAAGACCGAAAAGATGGCAAAGCCCATGCCCAAATCCGGCTTTGACGGCAAGCGCACCCATTTTGAAAAGAAGTAAGGTCATTTGACTGCCCGCCCGGCAGACATTGCACCGGAAAAGTGTGTCTTTTTCCGGGAAAATCCGGCACAAACACCCGCAGACTGTCTTTTGCTGAAAAGAGACGGTCTGCGGGTGTTTTTAACAGAAAAATAGATTTCACAAAATTCGGCATAATGACAAATTACGGCAGTTTTTGCATCCGGCAGTTGCGTTGCCGAACAAAAAGGATTATACTAACCTTATTGACCGCAGGATACAAAAACTGTACAGAAAGGATGGCTGGCTTATATGAAGGGACGGATGCGGCCCTATCTGCCGGAACTGACGATCCGGGATTACAACACCTATATGCGTTATCTCCGCGGGGTGCGGCGGCAGATGTATAAGTCCTACGGCTTCTACGCCTGCCATCTGCTGCGCACCAACGGGGTGCTGTTTGCCATCCTGTCCGACAGTCTGGCAGGGCGTATGCCCACCTGCAAACGGCAGCGGATGCCCGGCACGCCGTTCCGGCGCAGCATGATGTGCCAGACGCTGGGCATCCGGCAGGCGGCGCAGACGGAGATCCTGATGGGCTGGCATAATTTGCAGGACCGCAAGTACAGCGAGCTGCGCCCGGTCAAGCGTTTGCGCCGCGCAGCGGACAAGCTGTTGCTGCGCCGCGCCTACGAGAAAGCCCGGCAGGAGAACCCGGCACTGGAGCGGCTGTTTGCGCAGGAGCGGGAGCAGGCGGTGGTGCAGATGAACCTGAGCGCCAAAAACTACGCCCTTGCGGCTGAACCTATGAGCAACGTCTACGGCGCTTTGTACTCCACGCTGGCTACGGATGACCCCAACCAGCGCAAGAGTATGCGGTATATCGGCAGCTGCATCGGCCGCATCTTCTATCTGCTGGATAAGGCCGAGCGCTTTGAAGCCGACCGCCGCAACGGCCAGTACAACGTGTTCGTGGTCAACGAGCTCAACGGGCAGGCTGCTGCCATAGAGAACGCCCGGCGGCAGGCACTGGCTGCGGTCAACGACCTGATGCGGGCGTACAAGATGCTGGATCTTAAACTGAATGACACCCTGCTGAACAATATCATGATCCTGGGCCTGCAACACGCGGTCTACCCGCTGGAGCAGGATGTAGATACCGAAAAGTGGGAGATCCCATGAAGAAGCGAAGAAGCAAAAGCTGGGCCATGGCCTACTGCGGCATGGCGGCGGCACTGTGCGTGGCACTGATGCTGCTGGGCACCATCATCCCCATTGCCATGTTCATCGCACCGGCGGTGGCAAGCTTTCTCATTGCAACGGTGTGCATGGAGTGCGGCATCACCATGGCGTGGACGGCGTACGCCGCCGTCAGCCTGCTGGGGCTGCTCTTTGTGCCGGATAAGGAGATCGCCCTGATCTTCACTATGCTGTTGGGCTATTACCCGCTGGTAAAGCCCCGGTTCGACCGCATCCGTCCCCGGGCATTGCAGCTGGTGTGCAAGCTGCTGCTGTGCAACGGGGCGGTGCTGGCGATGTACGGCCTGCTGCTGGTGCTGGTGCCGGCGGGCAGCATTTCGCAGGAGCTGCGAACCACCGCACTGGCAATGACTCTGCTCACACTGGCTATGGGCAACGTGGCCTTTGCCCTTTACGACCGCGCCCTGTGCAATCTGCTGCTGCTGTACAAGCTGAAGTGGCAGCCCAAACTGCATAAAATGCTGGGGATGCACTGAGCCCCAAACAACTTTGAAAGAAGGAATGTGTACCGCAAGCTGACGCAAAGCGCCGGGCCACACGGGTGACAGCCGTGAGGGTGACGAGGAGAGGGATCATCGAAAGATTCGGCGGATGTTTCTCCGGCTGAGGGCTATACCAGCCGCAGAACAGGGCAAAAACCGGCAGCAATACCGGAACAGAACCCTGCAAAGAAAGCCATACAAGAACATAGACTTTGATAGAGGAAACTGACTGTGCAGCAGCGCATTTCGGCGCGCCGCAGTCGGTCTGGAGGTATTTTGTATGTGTGGCATTGTAGGTTATGTCGGGATGCGCAGCGCCCAGCAGGTGCTGCTGGACGGTTTGGAAAAGCTGGAGTACCGCGGGTACGATTCTGCCGGTGTGGCGCTTACCCAGCGGGACGGCATCCGCGTGGTCAAAAGCAAGGGGCGGCTCTCCACCCTGCGCAGCAAACTGGAAGAGCTGGCGCTGCCCCAGAGCGGCTGCGGCATCGGTCATACCCGCTGGGCGACCCACGGCGAGCCCAGCGATGTGAACAGCCACCCGCACTCCACGCCCCGGGTCAGCATCGTGCACAACGGCATTATTGAAAACTACGGCGCTTTGAAGGAGCGCCTTGTCGCCAAAGGCTACACCTTTACCAGCGAGACCGACACCGAGGTGCTGGTAAAGCTCATCGACAGCTGCTATCAGGGCGAGCCGCTGCAGGCTTTGCAGGCTGCGCTTGCCAAGGTGCGGGGCAGCTACGCGCTGGCGGTGCTGTTCAAGGACTACCCGGACACCATCTTTGCGGTCAAGCGGGAAAGCCCGCTCATCGTGGGCTGGGGCGAGGGCGAAAACTTTGTGGCATCGGATATCCCGGCGCTGCTCAAGTACACCCGCAGCTACAGCGTGCTGGAAGAAGGGGACATGGCGGTGTGCACGGCACAGGGCATCCGCTTCTATAACGAGTTCGGCGAGGCGGTGGAGCGCGAAAAGCTGACCGCAGACTGGGACATGGAAGCAGCCGAAAAGGGCGGCTACCCCCACTTTATGCTCAAGGAGATCAACGAGGAGCCCGCCGCCATCACGGCAACGGTCAGCCCCCGGGTGGAGAACGGTCTGCCGGAGCTGCGCATCCCGGAACTGACGGACGAAAAGCTGCGCAGCATCGGCACAGTGCATCTGGTAGGCTGCGGCACAGCCATGCACGCCGGTATGGTGGGCAAGACCGCCATCGAAGCGCTGGCGCGGGTGCCTGCAGAGGTGGATATCGCCAGCGAGTTCCGCTACCGCGACCCCATCCTGAAGCCGGAGGATCTGGTCATCATCATCAGTCAGTCCGGCGAGACCAGCGATACGCTGGCTGCCCTCAAGCTGGCTAAGAGCCGGGGCGTGCCGGTGCTTGCCATCGTGAACGTGGTGGGCAGCAGCATCGCCCGGGCGGCGGATTACGTCATGTACACCTACGCCGGGCCCGAGATCGCGGTGGCGTCCACCAAGGCCTATATGGTGCAGCTGTGCGTGCTGTACCTGTTTGCCCTGCGCTTGGCCTACGCGCGCGGGCAGCTGACCGAGGAAAAGACCAAATACTACACCGCCCAGCTGCTGCACGCATCCGAGGTCATCAAGCCCCGCCTTGCGGACTGCGAGCAGATCAAGTACCTTGCCAGCCGCTATGTGAACACCCAGAGCTGCTTTTTCATCGGGCGCGGGTTCGACTACGCCCTTTCGCTGGAGGGCAGCCTGAAGCTGAAGGAGATCAGCTATGTGCACTCGGATGCCTACGCCGCAGGCGAGCTGAAGCACGGCACCATCAGCCTGATCACGGACGGCGTGCCGGTCATCGCGCTGGCGACCCAGAAGAATGTCTACGAAAAGACCATCTCCAACGCCAAGGAGACCCGCAGCCGCGGCGCACGGGTGCTGCTGTTCACCACCAAGGACGCGGAAGTGCCGGAGGGCGTTGCCACCGAGGTCATCCGCTTGGACGAGTACGACGACATCCTGATGCCGCTGCAGCTCATCGTGCCCTTGCAGCTGTTCGCCTACTACATGGCGGTGCTGCGCGGCTGCGACGTGGATAAGCCCCGCAACCTTGCCAAGAGCGTAACGGTGGAGTAACAGGGGAGAATAGAACACAAAGCCGCCCGCTGCACGAAATGGTGTGCAGCGGGCGGCTTGTTATATGCGGGAAGAGCAGGGGCGCTTACCAGAACCAGTAGCGCTTCTTGAACGCGATGTAGACCACGGCGATCAGGATCACAACCACGCCGCCGGCGATGAAGAAGGACCAGTTGATATTGCCGAACCGCAGGTTCTGGTTGGTCAGCAGGTAGCGGCCGGCAGTATCGGCGGTGATCACGCCGTCCTTGTAGCTGTTCAGGTACTGCCACTTGTTGCTGATGGTGTTGTACAGGTACAGGCGGGAGTAGGTGCTCACATCCAGCTCCAGCTGCACCGCGCAGGGAAGGGCACGGCCGTTGTCCAGCTCAAACTCCAGCCCCTCTTCACTCTCGGTAAAGGTGATGGCGGTGTCGATCTCGCTGGTGGTGCTCTTTACGTTTTTGCCGGAAACGTTCATGGTGTAGCCGTCGCCCACCACGCACAGGGTCTTGCCGGTGGTGCGCAGGGCGTTCAGGATCTCGCCGGTCACGATGGGCACCTCAGACTGGTTGAACACCACCTGATCCTCCGTGCTGTCCTGAATGGTCTGCACCACAGGGTCCAGCGGGATGGAGGTGTTGTCGTCCGGGGGATTGGTGTCGGCATTGCTGTTGTCGCTGCCGGAGGAAGCATCTGCCGAGCGGTTCACGATGACCGTGACCATGGCAGTGGCCTTGCCGTTGGAAATGGTAATGGAGGTAGAGCCGGTGCCCACCGCCGTGACCACGCCCGAGGGGCTGACCGTGGCAATGCTGCTGTTGCCGGACTTGAAGGTGAAGGACTGGGATGCACTGGCAGGGGTGGCTTTAGCCGTGATGGTGCGGGTGGCACCGGGCTTGAGCACGATGTAGTTGGTGCTGGGGGTGATCACCTGCCCGCTGTTGCTGGACGTAGTGCCGCTTGTGCCGGTGGAGTCTGTGGGCAGGGCAAGCACCGTAACGGTGGTGCTGGCCACCACCGAGCCGCAGGCAGCGGTAATGGTGGCAGTGCCGGGCGCTACGCCGGTCACGCGGCCAAAGCTGTTCACCGTGGCGATCTTCTCGTTAGAGGAGGTCAGGGTGACGGTGGCGTAGTTGGAAGCGGAGCTGGGGCGCACCTGCAGCGAAGCCGACACCGAGTTGCCCACATAGATGGTGTTGGAGGAGAGGGAAAGGTCCATCTCGGTCACGATCATGGAGGAGTCCATGGAGACCACAATGGTGTAGGCGCAGATCTGGTTGCCGGCGGCTGCGGTAATGGTGGCAGTGCCAACGCCCACAGCCTGCACCACGCCGCTGCTGCTTACGGTCAGCACGCTGCTGTCATCGGTCAAAAAGACCACAGAGTCGGTGCTGTAACTGGGCTTGACCACGGGGGACAGCTGCTGGGAAGCGCCCAGCAGCATATTGGCAGAGTAGCTGCCGGTGGAAATGCTCTCGGCAGGGACGTCCTTGGACCAGGGCAGTGAAACGCCGTTCTGCGCTTCAACAGGCAGGCCGGCGGCGGCAGCGCTCAGGGCGGTGCCGCATACCAGCACACCCAGCATCAGCACACAGGCGGCCAGTTTCTTTGCGGTTCGAATCATGTTGTTTGTACCTCTTTGGGGTGGTGTAAAAGGGGGGCATCCTGCCGTGCTGTGCAGTCCGCTTTTAGCGGAACAGCACGCCCAGTGCCTCCATGGCATATTCAAAATAGGTGACCTGATCGTATTCCACGCGGGCGGTCACGCTCATACCGTTGGCAAGATCCACCTTGTCGCCGCTACGGCTCACCACATAGGTGGCATCGGGCTTGATGGTCATCTTGTAGTAGGAGGTGCTGTTGCTGGAGGTCACATCACTGTCAATGGAGGTGACGGTGCCGGTCAGCGTGCCGTAGGAATACTCCGACAGGCCGGTGATGGCGATCTTGCAGGGGTCGCCTACGTGCAGCAGGGGACGGTCGTTCACCGACACCATAGCCACGATCTCCAGATCGTCGTTCTCGCTGGCAATAGTAGCCATTGCAGAGCCGGCGCTCAGCACCATGCCCTCCTTGTAGGGGGTGTCCATGTGGATCACGCCGGAGGTGGGCGCATAGATGAAGTAATCGTTGGCACCGGTGTTCAAAGAATCCATCTGCGCCTGCAGGTTGTCCACATTGACCTGTGCGCTGTTGATGCTCTGGGAGATGGACTGCATGGTGGAGTAGTATAGGGACTCCAGCTCACTCTGGTTCTGCTCCATCAAAGCCTTGATCTGGGTGTCGGAGTAGCCGGCAGTCTGATAGGTAGAAGCGTCAAAGGTCTTTTGTGCTACCTGACTTTTGTAGGTCTGGTACTGGTAGTAGTAGGGCTGATCCTCAGCGCTGGTCTCGTCGAAGTAGTTGGTGTCGTCCTGAATGCACTTGAGCAGCTTGTTGTACTGATCCAGCTGCTTCTGGTAGATATCCAGCTGGCTCTGCAGGGTGTCCTTCTGCATATCCAGATCCGTGCTCTTCAGCCGGGCGATCAGGTCGCCCTCGTTCACATAGCTGCCCTCCGAGACATACAGCTCGGTAATGGAGCCGGAGTAGCTGGACATGATGTAGGTCTTGTTGGCGGCCTGCACCACACCGCTGTTCTGGCTGACATAGATGCGGTTGGTCTGGGTGCTCCAGATCACCAGAAAGATCATGAACAGCCCGGTCAGAATGACAAAGGCGTACCCGTAAGGGGGCAGCTTTTTGTCCATCATGATCCGGCGGTCCTGCAGATCCGAAAGGTTCTGAATGGTCGTTGTCATAATTATTTGGTCTCCATAAACACGTCGATCACGCCGTCGTCCTCGTCCTGATTGACGTAGATGGTGTAGCTGTTGCCGCTAAGCTTGATGTCGTTTTCAAAAGCCAGGACCTGCAGCTTGGCGGTGGCCAGCTGGTTGAAGGCCAGAGGGCCGGTAAAGTGGGCGTACAAGCAGTTCTTTACCCGCAGCACAGCGTCCATGTGGTAGCCGGGCTCCATCTGGGTGATCATCTGGGTGGCCTGCTGCATCATGTACATGACGGGCATATGGTCCGGGCCGGTGCCTTCCACGATAGCCTGCACCAGCGGGCCGATGGGCTGTGCGCCGTTGCTCTTCATAAAGTTCTGCATCTGGGTCAGGATGACCGGCAGGTTTGCCAGCTCCTCGGGCTGCACAACGCGGGAGAGAACATTGGTCAGCTTGAGGGTCTTGTTTTCAGCAACTTTGATCTCGTTCATAGTAAATTACCCCTAATCCTGTTATTTTTTCAATGTAAGCCGGAACAAAAAGGTGCCCGGAAGCGTCTGCCTCCGGGCACACCATAACGAGGCATTCTTCGGTTTCCCGCCGGGCGGGAAAAAAGCTTATGCTGCATCCGGGCAAGAGCTACGGATGCGGTGCGGTCAGTAGGTGATGGACTCGCCGTCGTCGTCCTCTTCCACCACAGCGGCAACTGCCTGCGGAGCAGGCTCGGCTTTGCGCTTGCGGAAGATGCCCTGCTGCATATTCCACAGCTCGGCATAGCGGCCATCCTTTGCCATCAGTTCCTCATGGTTGCCGCGCTCCACGATCTTGCCGTGATCCATCACAAGGATCAGGTCGCAGTCACGGATGGTGGAAAGGCGGTGCGCCACGATCAGCATGGAGCGGTCTGCCAGCTGCTCGTAGATCATGTTGAAGATCAGCGTCTCGGTGGCAAAGTCCAGATTACTGGTGGACTCGTCCAGAATGTAAAGGTTGGAGTCCTTCAGGAAGGCACGCGCCAGTGCGATGCGCTGCTTCTCACCGCCGGACAGGCCGTTGCCGGCTTCCTCCAGATAGGTGTTGTACTGCAGCGGCAGGTGGCGGATGAACTCGTGCGCGTCAGCCTTCTTGGCAGCTTCCTTCACCTCGTCCAGCGTAGCGTCCATGCGGGAGATGCGGATGTTGTCGTAGATGGTCTTGCTGAACAGCTCAACGTTCTGGGGCACATAGGCGATGGCGCGGCGCACCGAGTGGTTGCTGTACTCCGCCAGATTCACGCCGTTCACATCGATCTCGCCGTCCTCGGGGTCGTAGTACTTCAGCAGTAGCTTGGTAATGGTGGATTTGCCGCTGCCGCTGCTGCCCACCAGCGCCACCTTTTTGCCGGCGGGGATGGTAAAGCTGACATGATCCAGTGCCGGGGCACGGTTGCCGTAGCGGAAGGTGACGTCCTTGAACTCGATGTCGCCCTCCACCTTTTCCATCTCGCTCTGCTCCATACCCTCGGCAGTCTCGTTCTCAGCGGGGTAGTCCATGATCTCGGTCAGACGCTTCATGGAGATGCTGGCTTCCTGGATCTGCATCTGCAGGCCGATCAGGTTGCTCAGGGGGGAGGTAAAGTAGCTGGACAGGGTGCTGAATGCCATAAAGCCGCCCAGCGTCATCTCGCCGTTCAGCACCTGACTGATGCCCACATAGGTGGTCAGCATACTGAAGCCGGTGGAGATGAAGGAGGAGACCAGACCCTGCGTGGTGCTGATGCGGCTGGAGCGCAGGCTGATCTTCAGGCTCTTCATGTACTCGCGTTCCAGATTATCCAGCTCGGTCTGCTCGTTGGCGTTGCACTTGACGGTCTCGATGCCGCGCAGGCTCTCGATCATCTGGCTGTTCAGCGCTGCAGACTGTGCCATGCTCTCTTCGTTGATCCGCTTATAGGGCTGCTTGTACACCAGCACCAGCAGGATGCTGACCAGTGCCATGAACAACGAGATGGAGAACAGCATGGCGTTCATGCGGAACAGGATGATGCCGGTGATGACTGCCATGGAGATATCCATCACAAGGCTCAGCGCAATGCTGGTAAAGATGGATTTGATGGTGTCTGCGTCCGAGTAACGGGTGGTGATATCACCGGTCTTGCGGGTGGCAAAGAACTTCATGGGCAGGTTGAAGATGTGCCCGAAGTAGCCCAGCATCAGCGGGATATCGATTTTGATGGACAGATGGATCAGCACCCACTGGCGCACAAAGCCGATCAGCGTGCTGGTGATGCTGACCACGCTGAACACCAGGATCAGGGTGACCAAAAGGTTATTCAGCCCGTAGGGCAGCACCTCGTCCATCAGGATCTTATTGAACATGGAGGACGCGATGCCCAGAATGGTGGTGATCACCGAGCTGAGGATGGCGTAGAAGAACAGCTTTTTCTGGGGCAGAAGCAGGTCGATATACCGCTTCATCATGCCGTACTTGCCACTCTTGCCGTCCTTACCGTCCTTGCCGTCCCTGCTGCCAAGCTTGCCGCCCTTGAACTCGGAGGTGGGGTTCAGCAGCAGCAGCACGCCGGTAAAGTTCTTGTAGAACTCGTCCAGACTGATCTTTTTCAGCTCCGTGCCGGGGTCGCCGATGATGACGTAATCCTTGCACTTATGCTTTTTGCCCTTTTTCTCTTCTTCCTTGCGGGTCTCGGCGTCCTGCAGCATATGCTTGCGGCGCGCGCCTTCGTCCTTGATGGTGGTCTTTTTGAACACCACAACAAAGTGAGCCAGACCCTGATCGGTGATCACCTGTGCAATACAGGGAAGCGAGAAGTCGCTCAGGAAGTTTTCGCGGTCCACGCGGACTGCGGCGGTGGTAAAGCCAAGTTCATTGGCGGCTTTTTGCAGGCCGACAAGGTTAGTGCCTTTCAGGTCGGTACCCATCATATCCCGCAGGCGGGTGATGGTCACTTCCTTTTTGTAGTGCAGGCACACCATGGCCAGACAGGCAGCCGCACAGTCGGTGGTATCGTGCTGCCGGACGTAGGTATAACGCATAGATGTTTCCTTTTATTCTACAGATTTATTCAAACGACACAAAGCCGCCCTGCCGCCCGTGCTTGCCGCACAGAGCCGCCGGCCTGCCTGCTGATTTGACCAACGAAAAAACTGCGCTCCTGCACGGCAGCTTTCTGACCGGAGGAGCGCCTGTCTGCGGATGCGGGAAAGCCATGCAGCTTTTCTACATCTATAAACTTATAAAAGTATACCACATCCACTAGTGTTCTTCAAGGCGATATTTTTTAAGAACCGTTAAGAATGCGTGAAAAAAAGATACAGAAAAACAAAAAGCGATGGAAAAATATCCATCGCTTTGCTGGCGCCTCTTGCCTGACTCGAACAGGCGA
>UMLG01013299.1_pt1 | contig 24397 bp, 25 predicted proteins | sample 1966511 | NCBI WGS metagenome assembly UMLG01 (sample SAMEA4836195, study PRJEB28245) | human gut metagenome | biome: gut microbiome; material: fecal sample | place: Denmark | collected 2008
AGTCATTATTCATGCTATTCGTGTAACACGTTTCCCGAAAAAATCAAGTGTAAACCCCATATCCATGAAAAATTCTTATTTTTCCTGCTTGCCGGCAGCCTGTACAAACGCCTGAAAAATCTGCTGACTGGCAACATTTTTCTGGTAATCATATTCTGGATGCCACTGCACGCCCCACACAAACGCTTTCTCCGGCAGCCATACGCTTTCAATTAATCCATCTGGTGCAACTGCCATGGGCTGCAAGGCTTCTGCCAATTTCAAAATGCCCTGATGATGATAGCTGTTCACTGCCAATGTTTCTTGTTCCAGCAAGGCTGCCAACGGCGTTTCTGGCAACACCGAAACAGTATGTACTGGCTGATCATAGGGCGGTATTTGGTGATGGGAAATCGAACTGGAAACCTGCTCCGGTAAATCCTGATATAGCGTTCCGCCAAAGCAGACATTCAGAAGCTGAATTCCTCGGCAGATGCCCAAAACAGGCAAATCCTGTTGAAATGCCAGTTCCAGCAACTGCAATTCCATCGTGTCCCGTTCTGGAGTGCATTCGCCACAGCATGGAAGCGGTTCTGCCCCGTATAATTCCGGCTGGATGTCTTGTCCGCCCGTCAATAAAATGCCATCACATAAATGACAGAGCTGTGCAATCCGGCTGGCATCGGTCGTCAAAGGCAGCATCAACGGCAATCCGCCTGCCTGTAAAATCCCGTTGAAATAGCCGGGCAGCATCCAATAACTTTCTTTTGCTGCATCTACTAATGGCGTTACACCAATGATTGGTTGTCGGTTCATCTGTCCCATCTCGCTTTCTACTCACAAAATCCTGACGAACGGGAAATGCCCACTCGTCAGGATTGTTTGTTCTATTTGATTTTTATAAAGCCGTATCACCCGTTTCGTCTGTCCGAATCCGGATACATTCATCCACAGTGGAAATGAAAATCTTTCCATCCCCGACTGTTCCAGTATAGACACACTGTTTAATCAGCTTCAAAATCTCGTCCACTTCCGCATCTGGTACAACCGTCATCATGTACACTTTTGGCAAGGTGTTCATCATAACTTCGCTGCCTCGGTGATAGGCAATCCAACCGTGCTGGTTGCCGCAGCCGCTGACTTGATAGAAGGTTGCCCCCTTAATGCCTGCCTCCAGCAGCGTTTCTTTCAGCGGTTCTAATTTTTCCGGTCGGAAAATGACTTCAATTTTTTTCATATGGTCACACCCTTTCTCAGTCTAAGCCATTGAATGCCGGATATGCACGCTCGCCGTGTTCGATTTGGTCTAAGCCCTGTGCTTCTTCCATGTCCGATACCCGAACACCGCCGCACTTTTTGAGAATCAGCATAATCACAGCGGTAAAAGTAGCAGCAATGGCAATGCTGATGGCACTGGCTGACAGCTGTGCAACAAATAACCGCCATTCTCCAAAGACCAGCCCATTATGCGGAACGGCTGCATTTACAGAACTGTTGGCAAATAATCCGGTGGCAATGCCGCCCCAGATACCGCCAACGCCATGACATCCAAAGGCATCCAAGGCATCATCATAGCCGAACTTCTGTTTTGCCTTACTGATGGCAAAGAAACAAATCGGGGCTGCAATCGCACCAATCAAAAACGCTGACCAAATCGGTACATAGCCTGCTCCTGGCGTAATGCCGACCAAGCCAACGATACCGCCGGTTACCGCACCCATAACCGTACATTTCTTTTGTAGGATGGTTTCCATCAGCATCCAAACCACCATACTTGCTGCGGAAGAAATCGTAGTATTTGCCAAAGCCAAGATGGCAATTTCATTTGCACCACCAGCACAGCCACAGTTGAAGCCCAGCCAGCCGACCCACAACACAGCTGCACCAATCAGGAACAATGGAATATTGTGCGGATGATAGGACATTGCCCCAAAGCCTTTTCTTTTGCCCAAAATCATGCAGGCAACCAGACCGGAAACACCCGTGCTGATGTGAATGACATTTCCGCCTGCAAAGTCAATTGAACCAATCGGGTCATCTAAGAATCCACCGCCCCATGTCATATGTGCCAGTGGATAATAGACCACCAGCGTCCAGATAATGCAAAACAGCATCATTTTGGAAAACTTCATTCGCTCTGCCAGCGAACCGAGAATAATTGCCGGAGAAATGACAGCGAACATCATATTAAACAACGCCAGCATCATCGGCGGAACTTCGTCACTGTCCGATGTCCACGGCACGTTCTGCAAAAATGCATAGTGCAGATTGCCAATGATACCGCCGTGGTCTTCCCCAAAGCAAAGCGAATACCCAATAGAAACCCACATCAGCATACCGATTCCCATCATGGCGAAACAAAACATCATTGTATTTAAGGCGTTCTTTCGCCGTACCATGCCACCGTAAAACATCCCTAACCCCGGTGTCATTCCCAGCACCATAATGGTACATAGAAACATAAATGCAACATTTCCAGCCATATCAAACTCCCTCCCATTCTATCCTCAAAAGAACCGCCGCTTTTCAGCAGACCTTCTCCATTGAAAAGCGGCGGATGATTTTATTGCACTTTCTAACTTTCCATCAATACAAGTACGGCTGATCCCACAGATTTAGCGTGACACCAATGCCCTTTTCCAGTGCATTTTCATAAACGGTCTTGCCCCATGCAACGTCTTCTACTGGCATACCGCCGATGGAATACAAAATAATCTGGTCATCCGATTCTCTGCCCGGAACTTTTCCGTTTGCAATTGCACCGATGTTCTGCACAATGCCCCAATCCAACTTTCCATCGTGTGCCAAGTCGGTGAACTTATCGCCCAGCAGAAACATCTTATCAAAAGTTGGGTATGGGTATTCTTCTGCCCATGCTTCATACAGCTTCTTGTTATCAACGACCAGCTTCACAGTCGGGTCGCAAACCAATTCATCTGGGAAATCTACTGCACCCGGTGCACAAACCAGACATCCCGGCTTCAGCCATTCCCGCTTGATGAATGGGTAATTCTGATGACCGCCAGTCGGTGTAGAAACGGCAATTGTCATAATATCCGCATCCTTGCAGCATTCCTCCAATGTATCGCAAACAATAATGTTCTTGAACTGCGGGCAGTGTTCCTTGACATAAGCAATACAACGGTCAATGGAGGCTCTGCCACGTCCCTTAATCTTCAGAGTGTCCAAAGTTGGACGCAATGCTGCAAATGTTTCAATCGTAATATTGTTGATGAAGCCAGGGCCAACAACACCCAAAACCTTTGCATCTTTCTTCGCCAGCAGCTTTACACCAACACCCGGAATCGCTGCGGTACGATATGCACTGATAAGGTTTGCGGAGAGGAATGCCTTTGGTGCACCCGTTTCCTTGTCGTTTAGAATGACCATCAGAATGGAACGAGGCAAACCCTTTTCTCGGTTTTCTACATTAGAACCATACCACTTCACGCCAGCCATATCGAACTTTCCGCCCAAATATGCCGGCATTGCCATGAACCGTCTGTCAGGGCCATTCTTCGGCATGTTCGGAAATTCCGGATTGTCTGGAAAGCTAATCATGCAGCCGTGAGAATTTCCGTTCTCGCCGCCCATCCGGTAATCGCCATCATCCAACAGCTTTACAACCTCTTCCATACAGTCGGTACACGAAACGACGTTGTTTACGCCAGCTGCCAGCATATCCTTTTCACTTAAATACAGAATGTCTACCTTCGGATAACTCATGTTGATACGCTCCTTTATTGGTTTATTTATGGAAGTTTCCCCTCCATATGGGCAAATAAAAAAACAAGGCAATGGGACTGAAATAGACGCCATTGTCTTGGTTTTCGCTTTTAAAAATAAGAAAAAGCGGACAACTGGTTTTCTTTGACCTCGTTGTCCGCTTTTCTTTGGTATGGGGTATCTTTTGTTTTGATGTGCTTATTATAGCAAGCCGATTTCAATTTGTCAACCGGTTTTCTGCAAAACGAAAAAATCCTTTTTCTTTTTGGAAAATTCTTTTTTATCGAAATAAAATTTAGAAATCAATTTCCAAATCATAATAGCAAGCCTTCAGCAGCTTTTCCATTTCTTCCTGCGATGGCTGCCGTGGGTTCGAGCCGGTGCAAGCGTCACCGATGGCATTGGCTGCAACAGTCGGCAGCTTTTCCAAGAATTCTGCTTCATCAATAACAGAAGTTTCTGCCTTCACACCGCCTGCACCATAGAACTTGATTGCCTGCGGAATGTCCAGCTGGTCATTCATCGAACGGAGTTCTGCAATCAGAGCATCGACCTTTTCTGCTGTGGTCGTGCCGCCCAGACCGATATGGTCTGCAATCTGTGCATAGCGTTCTGCAGCTTCTTCGTTCTTTGCATTGTACTTGATCACCTTCGGCAGATACATGGCATTTGCACAGCCGTGAATGATATGGTCGCCGGTATAAGCAGCACCGGTCTTATGTGCCATAGAATGTACAATTCCCAGCAGAGCATTGGAGAATGCCATCCCTGCCAGACACTGTGCATCATGCATTTCTGCTCTTGCAGTCATGCAGCCGTCAAAGGATTTCTTCAGTTCCTTGTGAATCATCTTGATGGCATGCAGTGCAACTGCATCGGTATAATTGCAGTGCAGCGTGGAAACATATGCTTCAATTGCGTGTGTCATCGCATCCATACCAGTATGTGCAACCAGCTTCTTCGGCATGGTTTCTGCCAATGCACTATCAACAATGGCAATATCCGGCGTAATGTTGAAGTCTGCCAGCGGATACTTGATACCCTTGTCATAGTCGGTAATAACCGAGAATGCAGTTACTTCGGTTGCCGTGCCGGATGTAGACGGAATTGCACAGAACTTTGCCTTTGTCCGCAATGTCGGGAAATTAAACGGTGTGCAAAGGTCTTCAAACTTGGTATCCGGATATTCATAGAATGCCCACATTGCCTTTGCAGCATCGATCGGAGAACCGCCGCCCATGGCAACAATCCAATCCGGCTCAAATTCCCGCATCTTTTCTGCACCCTTTAAAACCGTGGTAACAGACGGATCCGGTTCTACGCCTTCGATCAGAGCGACTTCCATGCCAGCTTCTTTCAGATAGGCAACCGCCTGATCTAAGAAGCCAAACCGCTTCATCGAGCCACCGCCAACAACGACCATGGCTTTTTTGCCCTGCAAGTTTTTCAGTTCTTCTAACGAACCCTTGCCGTGGTAAAGATCTCTTGGAATTGTAAATCTGCTCATTGGTATTTCCCTCCATAAAATATTTGATTATTGTTATGATTCAATTTGGCGATTCTGTCAGTGAAACCGCCAGTCGAACCTTGCACTTTTATGCAACTTCATCATAGCACATCCCCTGCAATTTGTCAAGCCCTATTTTTACACAATTCGGAAAAATGATTCCTTGCGTGGCTTTGGCTGCGGAGCTGCACCGTCGGGATAACCAACCGCAATCGAACCTACAATCTGATCGGTTTCAGAAAGCCCCAGTTCTTTCTGAAACGCAGCACCTTCTTCGGTTGAAAACAGCACCTTTGCTGCATAAATCCAGCAGCTGCCCAAACCGATGGCGTGTGCTGCCAGCATCATATTTTCCAGTACATTGCAGCCGTCTTCGAGCGGTGCGAGTTGGGTCGCATCGGCAAACACCAGAATGACGGTTGGTGCATCATAAAACGGGTTGTGGTCAACCTGCTCTGCTGCTTTTGCCAGCTGCACCAACTGTTGCATCCGTTCTTTGCTCTGGACAACAATCGCCTTTGCAGACTGCTGATTCATTCCGCTGGGGGCATATTGCCCCGCAGTCAGAATGGTTTCCAATGCATCTTCGGAAATTTGTTTTGCCTGATAGCTGCGAATGCTTCTTCGTGTCAAAATGGCATCCACAGCATCATTGTGTAGAATCAAGCAATCCCTCCTCTGCGAAATTAACCCTTTGCCTTAAAGCGGTCATAATTCAGTTGACTGATGTCAATGGTGGTGGACTTGCCGTTCAGAATCAGTTCGCTCAGGGCGATGGAAACGGCTGGACTGATGCCGAAACCATGTCCGCTGAATCCAAAGGCAACCGTCAAGCCCGGTACTTCTTTCACGTTGTCGATAACCGGCAGCACGTCGATACACTGGTCATACCAGCCCGACCAGGTACGAACGACTTTCACCTTATCCAGAATCGGGAAATACTTGATAATGCCTCGTGAAATACAGGGAGCAGTCAGGCTGTTGGTGACAAAATTGTCATTGTTCGAGGTGAACGCCTGCAAGCCGCTGTTGCCGCCCAATACAAACGAACCGTGTTCGGACTGATGTCCATAAAATTCACCGCCAGCGACACCAATCATAATATCAAACATCTTCGGCTGGGCTTCTGTTACCAGAACTTCGTTGAACTGCCGTTCTACCGGAGCATCTACGCCAACGGTGTTCGCAATCTTTCGGGACTCATAGCCAGCACACAACAGAATCTGGTCTGCTTCATAAACGCCATCATCCGTCAGAACTCTGCGAATTCTACCCTTTACTTTTTCCAATGCTTCTACCTTGACCCCTGTTATGAATGTAACGCCCAGTTCCAACGCTTTCCGGTAAAAGCCTAAGGTTGCTTTCAAGGGGTTTGCGTGTCCGTCAGTTGGACACCAGCTTGCAGCAACGACTTCTTTCGACATATACGGGCAGATTTCCCGTGCTTCGTCGCCACTGATCATCTTGACATCCAAGCCCAGCTTCAAGCTCTTTGCAGTGTGGTTTTCCAACACTTTAATATCTTTTTCCGTCAGACCAAGCCGCAGGTTGCCGCCCTGATGGTATTCGACATCCACGCCTAACTCTTCGCTCAGGTGCGGCCAGATGTTTGCAACGGCATACATTGCCAACGGCAATTCTTTCGGATCTCTTGCAGACTGCCGAACACCGCCGGCATTCCGGCAAGAACCGCCGTTCCCGATTTCTTTCTTCTCCAGCACCAGAACGTCCACGCCCTGCTTTGCGAGCCGATAAGCGGTCGCACATCCCATAATACCGCCGCCAATGATGATGACATCTGCTTCTCGTTTTTCCAGCATGGCTTAGTCCTCCTTTACGTCTGTAATATTCTTACTGAATGTGAGAATCTCGACCGGACGAACCGGAGCACGTCCCTGAATCATTCCCAACTCAGACGGTCTTGTCTTTAACTCTGCGGCAATGATGCCTTGTACCAGCCGCTGACAGGTCTGCCCTTGGCAAAGTCCCATTCCAGCACGCAAATACCGCTTAACTTCGTTGGTGGTTCGCATGCCGTCATAAACGGCTTTCCGAATCTCACCCTTTGTGATTTCTTCGCAACGGCAGATAATCATATCGTCATCGTCTTTTGCAACGAACGGTTCTGGATTTGCAACACGAATCATCTTACGCATGATATTGACACCTTCCCCTCTCTCAGACAAGCGGCCGATAAAATCTTGCCGTTTTTACAAATGCAATCGGTACTTTCATCGTAACGACTGCGGTTTTATCCATAATCGGTGCACGCTTTACGCCGACAATTTCTGCTTCACAGACGGGCTTGCCCTGCCGATCCAGTGCCGTTCCCTTGTCGCCGACCTTTGGCATTGGTAAAAATTCATACGGGAACGCAATGGATGCATAGCCCTCTTCATACGTTTCATCCACTAAGAAGATTGCCTGACCGGAACAAGATGCTACACACAAACCGCAGCCCGTGCACTTCTTCTCTTCATCAATTGCCGGAAGACGGGTGATGTTTGCCCCAACCTTGATACATCCGAACTTACATGCATCCTGACAGGGATTGCACGGGATGTTCTGGGTACATTCAATCACTGGATGAATGCCCGGCTTCTGATAAGAGGCTGCCGGAAATGCTGCCAGTTCTTCTTCGGTCATATAACCGTGTGCCAGCAACGTCTTGGAAATCGGATAGCCTTCATCGGTTTCGGTAAAGTCGTTTCTGCCCTTATTCTTCGGTGCAAACATCCCCTGCCGCAACTGACCCAATGCTTCTTGATAACCTGTATACTTTTCTTCAAATTCTGCCTCAGTGAGATAGCCTGCCTTCATGCTGACATGAGAGGCAACACTTCTGCCCTGAATCATTGCAGAACTTGCTTCTTCAATTCCGGCAACATCTCCGGCACAATAAATGCCGCTGACGGATGTTTCGCCGTATTCACTCAGCAGGGCAACATGACCGCCCTTCTGCGGAATCAATTCCATGTTACAGGTCGCATTGCTTGCCAGCTGGGACATCGGCGTCAAGCCAACTGCAATACAAATGGTATCCACATCCAATTCCTTTTCTGTGCCCGGAATCGGCTGGAAATGGTCGTCTACCTGTGCAATGACCGCACCCGTTACGTGGTCTGTTCCCTTTGCCTCTACAACGGTATGGGACAGATAAAACGGAACGCCTGTTCTGGTGAGCTTTGCTGCATGGACACCATAACCGCCAACTCTTGGGGCTGCATCAATAATGGCAACCACTTCGCAGCCAGCCTGCAACAGCTGGAAACTGACAACCAAACCAACATTACCAGAACCAACCATCAAAATCTTTTGCCCCGGCTGTACGCCCTGAATGTTCATCATGGTCTGGGCTGCACCTGCTCCGATGACACCCGGAATGTTCCAGCCCTTGAACGGAATCATGTTTTCTGCTGCACCCGTTGCAATGATGATGGCATCGCCCTTATAATGATGGACTTCGCCGTCTTTCTTCACGGTGACTTCTTTATTTTCATAGATGCCCATGACGGTTGCATCTAATTCTACTCGAACGCCCAGCCCCTCGGCTTCTTCCAGCAGCTGCTGACCGATTCGGAATCCACGCACTTTTGCATGATGTTCCTTAGAACCGAAGAACTTATGAATCTGCTTGAACAGCTGACCGCCCGGCCGCTGGTTTTCATCAAATACGATGACATCCATGCCGTTCTTTTTTGCCTCAATGGCTGCACTCAAGCCGGCAGGGCCTGCACCGATGACAATCAATTCATGTCGTTTCATATCTTAGTCCTCCTTCTTCGGTTCTACACCATATTGTGTCTGAATCTGCATGCCTTCCTCTAATGGAGTTACACAAGTACGCACATTCGGGACGCCATTGACAATCATAACACAGTCCGTACATCTTCCGATTGCACAGAAGATTCCACGGGGCTTGTGCTGCTTTGCCGTATAACGATGCACCATCACACCGGCTGCTTTCAGTGCTGCCGCAATGGACTCGCCTTCGTAGCCGCTTAATTCCTTTCCATCAAAGGAAAAAGTGACCTTTCTTCCCTTGTTGTAGCTTTCAATAATGGGATGCTCGCTAATTCGCATGACAAGGACCTCCTCTATTGTCATTCTGGATTTCTTCCATATTGGGAAAATCCGCTATGGGAAACAAAAAACAAAAGGTGCACGAGAACGAATCTGGTTCTCATGCACCTTTGCATCTGTCGAATTTGTTTTTTGTTTATGGCTCTATTATAGCACGGCACTTATCGCTTTTATTGAAAAAATCGGACATCCTGAAACCGTTATTTTTCTTTTTTCACTGCCGAAAAACAGAAAAATTCCGCATTGGAAACTTTATTTTTGAAAGTCCATCAAAAAAGTCGCATACCAAAATAAGAAATCATTCCCGTGCAATTGACAAAATCAGACACCCTTTTTATAATAAGAAATATTCCAAGACGTTTCTGCCGGAAAGGAGTCTTTTTGATGAAAAATGCTTATCCATCCTATCAGGAATTTCATATGCATCAACCGTTCTTTTCATTTGATGTCAAGCAATATGAAGAACAGGTACAGACCACGCCTTATACCGCACGGTTCTATCAGTTCTCCACGCATAAAATTATTGACCGTTCGCAGAATCAGGATTTGTTCATGGTCTGTATTCCAGATGGCTGCGTGGATGTGGTATTCATCCAGCACGACCAGCAATACAAACTGGAACTCATTGGTTCTCCGCTCGCCCGAAAGCCGCTGATTGTCTATCCGGATGCTGCCTATTTCGGAATCCGGATGAAACCGGGCATGTTCTTCCCAGATGTTCCGCTTTCGATTCGGGAAATCACCAACACCGAAACCTTTGTTCCGCAGCTCTCTCCGGCAGTCTGTTCCCTGATGGAGCGGCTGTTTGCAACAGAACAGCTCTCCGAACGGGTTGCCATCGTGCAATCGGAACTGGCACAAACAGAACCAGAATCCTGCACCGTTCCGGAAACTGTACAAGATATGCTATATTTAATGGCATCCTCCAACGGAGAATTGGAAATCAGCGAGATAGCAGAAACGCTTTGCTATTCCGAACGCCACCTCAACCGGATGTTCTCGGAGACTTTGGGCTATGCTCCGAAAATGTTTGCCCGTATCACACGCTTTCAAGCGGCTCTGCATACGATGATGCAGCAATCCCATAAAGCAAAAAGCATCTCTGACTATATTACCATGTTTCACTACGCTGACCAAGCCCATTTCCAGCGGGAATGCAAAGAATTTACCGGACTGACCCCCAAACATTTTGTAGACTACTATCTGCATACTGTCTGTCCACAGCAGGAGGGGAAGAAACCAATATGAACTCGATTGCATTACAAATCTATTCCTTTTTCATGCGAACCAATCTGCAATTTGTGCGGTACTGTCATCCGGCTTACACCAACCGCAATCAATGGAAAAGCCTGCTGAAAAAGTCAAAATTAGAAGCAACCATGCCAGTTTGCAGCGTGATTCCGCACCAATCCGGCTATGCACTCTATCTGCACCCAGAAAAAACCCCTGCACCATCCGGTTCAGAATCCTTGACCGCTGCGTGCTGTACGCTGCTGCATTGCCTTCCGCATACCCTTTCTCCGCTGGGGCTGCTGTTTGATGCCCAAAATCAATGTCCGCTCTATGTGCACCCCGATTTTCAATCGGTTTCTCACTGGTGGTTCTCGCCCTGTTCGGATGTTTCCAGCGTTTTTCTGTCGCAAGCTGCCTTTTTGGAACAGTTTCTGCCACAGATTTGTCATCCCATTTATTGGGAATCCGGATTCGATTCATGATGAACTCATAAAATTTTTGATTTTTCAAAAATAAATTGCCATATTTCCAATTTTGCCTCTTGTATTTCTACAAAATATGTGTTATAATTAAGATAGTTTTATTTTCAGCTTGGTCAGGGGGCAAAATCATTATGGCAACGAATTTTTATCAAAAAAACAAATCGAAACAAAAAGTCCTACATTATCCAACCGAAATCCGCTCCCGATTCTATCAATTGGTCAGCAGCGGAAATTTACAGGAAGTAGAAGCATTTCTAGAAAAAAAAGATTTCCGAAAACTCTGTGACAACAATGTTCTTTCAGAAACTTCCGTTCAAAATATGCGGTATCATTTCATCGTCACCGTTACCATGCTCACACATTTCTGCATACAAGCTGGTATGCCGGAAGTACAAGCATTAGAAATTCAAGACAACTACATCCAATCTGCCGACCAAACCCACCGACTGGTGGACATGGAAGCCCTGCACGATGAAGCCTGCATGGAATACGCACTGAAAATGAAACGGCTACAAAAACAGGATATTTCCTCGAAACATATTGCAATCTGTATCAACTACATTCACCAGAACATCCGGAAAAAGCTATCTGTTCCGGATATTGCAGAATATTTACAGCTGCATCCCAGCTATCTTTCCAAACTCTTTCAAGAACAAATGGGCTGCTCCATTCATAATTATATTCTCATGCAAAAAATGGAGGAAGCAAAAAACCTGCTGCGTTATACGGATTATCCCTGCCGGAGCATTGCCACTTCGCTTGCATTTTCTTCCCAGAGCCATTTTATTCAGCTGTTTCAAAAATACACGCACTTAACACCGAAACAGTACCGGAATCAGCAGTCCCGTAATAATATGATTGCAGAACCTGAAGAGATAGAGTCATAAAAATACCGCCGATACAAAAATTATTTGTACGGCGGTATTTTTTCTTGCACATCGCAGGATTCTTCATCTCCTGTCTTTTTGCTGTACTGGAATCGTTTTCAAGCACGCTCTAGCGGACTGGAATGGAAGCTGCATACAACCGTTTCGGTTGCCATTCGTGTCGTCTATGCGGTTGGCTTTCGGGCAGTTCCAGCGGTGTTCTTGCCCAGAGAAATCCGCAAGTGAAACTCGTTCTGATTCTGCTGCAAACTGGTCGCTGTCGGTTTTTCCATCCATGCCCTGCAAGTCAGATGCTGCCTGTCAACCATTAAGCAACATGACACGTATGGTTTGTGTTCTATTTCTCCGACATAGTTGCTGCGAGAAAGCAACGGCTTCCCTGCAATCCGGTACTTTATCGGAACTGCATCTGCCTGCATCTTGGCTCATAGAAGTCCCGTTCTTGTTTTTTGTTGTGAAATTCCATAAGCTCTGTTCCTATATGAAGCACCTCATGAAGGTTGTTGGTTTTCATGATATGCATTTCTCCCATCTGTAACTTTTTATTGTCTTGTGGCTGTAATCTTTTACTATAAATAGGTTATAAAAGAAAAGACACCTTCCTCATTTCTGAGAAAGGCGTCTTTGCCCACATTCATTTTTCTTATTATATCAGAATCCGCACGGATTGTCAAGCGTTTTTCAAAAAAATTTTTATTCCTGTGATTCCAGCGTTGTTTCCAGTTCTGTTAATTCTGTTTGCAACGCTGGTTCTGTAGTCTGCAATTCTGATTCTGTGGATGTTTCTGATTCTGATATTGCCCCGTTGGAAACAAAATCGTGAAAGGTCAGAACCGCATTTTGATTTTTCATTGAGAAAATCGCCGGAATGCCCTCTGCTGTCATGGTCAGTTCATAGCTGCCAGCCTCCAAATCACCGCTTAACACCATACCGCCATCTTTCGATGTGCCCTGCAAGGTGGACTCCTCTGCAAGCTGGTCGGCTGCTAAAATAAACTGATACAAAATCGACTTTGCTGGCAAAGCTGTCTGCGGAACAGAAAATGCCAGCCCTTTATAAGAAGCAGTCACTTCTCCTTTTTGAAAATCCAGCCGCACGCCTGCCAGCTGGGACGGCTCGGAAAAGGAAACATTCCATTCCCCTGCCCCCACTCGCTGCATCGTTCCCTCTGCGGTCATCTCCTCTAGTTCCATGGTAACGCCTGTTGTAAAAGCGGTGTTCAGCTGGTTGCTGGATGTGGTACTGCTGCCTCCAACCCCAACACCGCTGCAACCGGTCATCAAGAAACAGGCTGTCATGGTAAATGCAAAGCCAATCATTGGTATTTTCATCTCTGTGCCTCCATTTTTCTTGTTCAAGGATATCGTTTTTGGTCTTCCGGCTGCACAAAGCTGTCAGCTTTTTTCTTATTCTTTCGCTGTCCGTTCCTGTTCCAACTTCAAAAAGACTTCCGGCAGGCAACGCAGTAAATCCTGTGGCAGCATTGCCTGTTCGGAATATCGTGCTGCTGCAACATCGCCTGCCAGCCCGTGCAGATATGCTCCGGCACACGCTGCGTCATACGGGGAAAGCCCCTGTGCAGCGAAAGCTGCAATCATACCTGCTAAAACATCCCCTGAACCGCCCCGGCTCATGCCCGGATTGCCAGTCGGATTCTGGATTGCCGTTGTTCCTTGCTGAATGATTGTGCCTGCACCTTTTAAAACCAACGTGCCAGAAAACTGCTTGCAAAACTCCGCTGCACATTGTGGACGATTTGCCTGTACTGCGGCAGTGGTCGTTCCGGATAGCCGTGCCATTTCTCCGGGATGTGGTGTCAGAATCCAATTCGGTTTTTGCTTCTGCATGATATCTATGCAGGAAGCAAGGGCATTTAGACCATCTGCATCCATAATCAGCGGGCATTCGACTAAATTCACCACGTTTCGCAATAATTCCTGCGTGGCAGCAGTATTGCCCAGACCGCAGCCAATCAGCACAGCAGAGGCTTGTTTCAATGCCAGCTGCAAAACAGCTGCATTCTTCTCCCAGCAGATTTCTCCTGTTTCGGTTGTCTGCATTGGCAGATAAACGGCTTCATAAATCTGCGATGCCAGAATCGGCAGATTTCGCTCGGTGGTTGCAACCTTTACCAAGCCTGCTCCGCTGCGTAATGCTGCCAATGTGGACAGGGCACACGCTCCCGGCATCCGGTTGCTGCCTGTGATACAAAGCAGCGTGCCAAATGTTCCCTTGTGGCTGTTTCGGTTTCGCTTCGGAAAATATCCGCAAATGGTTTTCCATGATAATTCTTGCATCGTTCTTTCTCCTGTTCGTTCTGGATAAAAAAGCGGAACTGTACGCAACAATTCCGCTTTCTGTTGGTATTACCGTTCGCCTAAGCAACGGGCAAAAATCACGCATCGCATTCCGTCATCATCGCCGGAATTGCACGTCTGTAACACAATGACATTGCTGTCTAAGTATTCTTTCACATCATCTTTTCCGTACCACACGAGCGATGTTTTCTTGATTTGCTGTAAGTATTCCAGATACTCTTCTTTGTTCATGGTCAAGCCCTTATTCGGTCGCCAGTAAGAAAACTCTGCTCCGGATTCTCCATACAGCACATTGGCAGAGAGCACTTCATACAGATACCGCTTCTCGGTAGAAGCAACTTCAAAATACGGGTGGCTCTTGCCCCAAGCCGGGTCTTTGAAATACTTGATGTTGCTGAACATCGTACCGGCTGCCATATTGTGCCCATATAGCAGGGTCATGGTCGTTTTGTCAATATTGCCCCGATAGTCTTCATAGATGCAGCCTGCAAAGCTTTCCTGTTCCATCCAGTCCAGATGCAGGAAATAATTGTTGTCCTCTGCCTGCATAATCGGGTAATCAATGACCGTATCCGGAATATAAATCCAGCCGACCAGCTTCGGACTGCTTGCCTTATGCTGTTTCACGGATGTCATATCAATATGCATCGTATAGTCCACAGATACGGTGGTGGTTGTCGTGGTGGTTGTCATCGTGGTGGTCGTCGTAGTCGTTGTTTCAGTAGTGGTTGTCGTGGTAGTGGTTTCCGTAATAACCGGAAATTGTGCAGGCGTTTCTACTTTTACTGTCGTCTGACAGGTATAGAAAAAAAGAACGATTGCAACCGTCATCAATGTCAACAAGACAACGAAAAACGGCAGCCATTTTCTTCTCTCATCATTTCGCTTCATCCTGATTTCTTCGATCCTTTCCATTTTCAGATGCTTTTATTATACACAGAAACTTCCAAATTGTCAAGAAAAAAATGGGAGGCAATTTTGAAATTGCCCCCGATTTTTTCATGGTTTCTTTACGAATCAAAATCCGTTCAAATGTGCATTTTTAATAATCCGCTCGTAGTCCAGATAGACATAATCCCGGTCTACATTTCCTGTAATGCCCTGAACGCTGCCCGTGCAGGAATACTGCCACAAGCCATAATTTCGGTTGAATGCCGGCTTGCTGGTGTTATAATGGGCAACCCAAATATCATACTTGTCGAAAATGCGGTCTTCCACCTTATAATTCAAGAAACTTGCATAAGTATACAGCGTGGTATAATATCCATAGGATTCCATTCTGCCGCAGAACGCTTCAATAATCTGTGCAACGGTTTCTTTCGGCAACTTCATCTGGCTTTCAGTTTCCATATCAAATGATACTGGATATTCGAGCTTGTAATTCTTGATGACCTCATAGCAGGCATCTGCTTCTTTGATGGCATCTTCTGGTGTTAATGCATAGCTAAACCAATATACCCCGCACGGCAAGCCCGCAGCCTTTGCATTTTTCATATTCTGGTCGAAATACTTGTCCTTCTGGCTGACATATTTTCCATATCCAGCACGCATGATTGCAAATTCAATGCCATCTGCCTTTGCTCGATTCCAGTCAATGTTTCCCTGATAAACGGAAACGTCTACGCCCTCAAAAATTGCACCTGCTCCGATTCCTGGCTTGGTTACGTATGTAATCACAGTTGTGGTCGCAGTCGGCTTTGCGGTCGTCTTTGCAGTGGTCGTAGTTGCCTTTGTGGTCACTGTGGTTGTACTAGCCTTTGTCGTTGTTTTTCCAGTTGCAGTGGTCGTGCCACTCTGTGCGGTTGTCTTTCCGATTGCAGTGGTCGTGCCACTCTGTGCGGTTGTCTTTCCGGTTGCAGTGGTCGTTCCACTCTGTGTGGTTGTCTTTCCGGTTGCAGTCGTTGTGCCTGCCATGGTGGTTGCTTTCTGTGTCGTAGTTACTTTTGCAGTGGTTGTACTTGCCTTTGTCGTTGTTTTCTGCGTGGTTGTCGCCTTTGCAGCCGTTTTTGTAGTGCTGGTTGTGGTCGGTAATGTTGTTGTGAGCGTCGTGGTAGTTGGTACGGTTGTGGTGGTTGTCATTGTCGTGGTAATAGGGATTGTGGTCGTTGTTGTAGTGGTTGTCGTTTCTTCTGTCGTGGTGGTTGTCGTCGTGGTTGTGGTTGTCGTTTCGGTTGCATCGGATTCATTTGGATTCGGCGGTGTCACTGGCCAGCCTTCTGATGGCACAGGTTCTAGTCCAGCCGCCTTTCGTGCATACATTGTCAAAAAGCAAATCGCATCATTGATATCCACGCTTCCATTTCCGTCCACATCATAATAATTGCGTTCCGCATCCGTCAATTCGACCGGTGTTCCGCTTGCGTTCTTTGCATAGAATGTCAGTACAAATTTTGCATTCTCCATATATCCGGCTTCCATTGCCGCTTGCAAGAGAGAGCCTTCCGTCACGTCTACATTCGGGTCTTCTACGGCATCTGCTTCCATTTCAAGTGCTTCGGTTGCTTCTGATTCTAGTTGTTCCGGCTGTTCTTCCAGAATGGGTGCTTCTTCCGCCTGAACGGGCATCCCAATAGAAAAATAACCCATCGCTGCTGCCAGTAAAACGCTACAGCTGCGTTTCCACCATTGTAATTTCATAATTCCTCCTTTAAGGACTCGGGACATTTTTTACCATCGCTCATTATAACACATTTCCCGATGCTTGTACAGGTTTTTTCGCATTTTAACATAAAAATAGTGCATTCTATACAACTCATTTTTCAAATAATTGTATAGAATGCACGAAATATCCGGATTTTTTTGCTAATTCATCCAAAGATACCCGAGCAGCAACAGCTGCAAAACGGCGAGAAATGGAAATCCAATCTGAAACGAACGATGTTTCGTCTTATGGTGAAACTGATACATCCCCAGCGTGCCGCCGACTGCACCGCCGCAGATTGCCACCAAAAACAACGTCTTTTCTGGGATTCGCCACTGCCCCCGTTTGGCTTTTTTCTTGTCTGCTCCCATCATCCCGAACAGCAGCAGACTCGCCAGCCCCAGCCAAAGGAGCAATAACCACTTTCCCATCAGCCCTGCCGGAACTGCCGCTTCAGGGCTGCCGGAAGAAACAGAACGATGGTCTGCACCATCTCTTCATTCGGCGTAAAAATCAGCCGAGCCGTTCCGTATTCCTCTGTGGTGAAATCGGCATAATATGCATTTTCTCCCGTGTTGTCCGAACAGAGAAATAAAGTTGCATCCGATGGGTCATCGGTCTGGTCGGTATAAACCCCGAACCCTGTAAACTTGGAAACCGGAACAGTCAGTAAGTGCGAACGCTTCCGCCTTCCGGCGATTTTATCGACATCCAATTCGCCATTGGTCACGGTGTACTCATATTCCGTATAACATCCGGTCAGCAAGTAATATGCCCCGTAGATTGCTCCAATTACCAGCACCAGCAGGAACAGCCAGCCTGTCAAAACGGAAATTGCCCCAATGAGAACAGACAACACAACGGCTGCTGCAATAATCAATCCCTGTTTCAAGCGGTCTTGGGAAGTCGGCCGCTTTTGTACCAAATACTCTGCAAAATGATCCATGAAATAATCTGCCTCTTTTCTGTAAGATTCTTCGCTTGTCGGCAAGCTGTAAGTTTATTCTATCATACAAATTGTAAAATTTCAAGAAAAGACTTGATTTTTTTTGAAAACTGTGTATAATAGAATGCAGAACGCTGTGACGAAGAAAGTACGGCTGTGATTCCTGCAACAGAGAGGCATTCCCCGGCTGAAAGAATGCTGCAACCGATCCAGTGCGGAAGTTCCCTTCTGAGCGGCTGTGCGGAAGTCTGCCGCTTTGCGGCAGTATGGTAGGTGCAGACGTATTGCCTGCGTAAAGGGCAAGAGAGTGCTGGCTCTTTGGAAATGGGTGGTTCATAAGCAAGTTGCAAGACTTGTCCTGTTTCAGGACGGGTCTTTTTTGTTTGCCGTTTTTCCGAAGCCATCTCCATTGACACCGTTTTGCAGAAACGACGTCTGGAACGAAAAAACATGGGAGGTCACTTATGAAAGAACAATTAGAAGCCATTCGGCAGGAAGCAGAAGCTGCCCTGCAAACCTGTACGGATGCAAAGCAGCTGGATGCGATTCGGGTACAGTACCTTGGAAAAAAAGGAGCACTGACCGCCATCCTGAAACAAATGGGAAAACTCTCCGCAGAAGAACGTCCGGTTATGGGACAGCTGGCAAACGCCGTTCGCTCGGACATTGAATCTGCGATCACCAAGCAGCAGGCTGCCATTGCAGAAGCTGCTCTGGAACAGAAGCTCCAGTCGGAAACCCTGGACATCACACTGCCGGGCAAGCAGAAGAAAATCGGCGGTCTGCATCCGCTGACCATCGTGGAAAACGAAATCAAGGAAATCTTCCTCGGCATGGGATTTTCGGTTGCAGATGGTCCAGAAGTGGAATACGATTATTATAACTTTGAAGCTCTGAATCTGCCACCAGACCATCCGGCAAGAGATACACAGGATACGTTCTATATTACCGATAACATCCTGCTCCGGACACAGACTTCTTCTGTTCAGGTACACGTTATGGAACAGCAGAAGCCGCCGATTCGGGTCATCTCTCCGGGACGGGTATTCCGTTCGGATGCCATTGATGCAACGCATTCTCCGCTGTTCCATCAGGTAGAAGGCTTGGTTGTTGACAAGGGCATCACCATGGCAGACCTGAAAGGCACACTGGAACTGCTGATGCAGCGGCTGTATGGCGATGACTGCAAAATCCGCCTGCGTCCGCACCACTTCCCGTTCACTGAACCGAGTGCAGAAGTAGACGTAATGTGCTATAACTGCTACGGCAAGGGCTGCCGGCTCTGCAAGGGCGAGGGTTACATCGAATTGCTGGGTGCTGGTATGGTACACCCGAAGGTTCTGGAAGGCTGTGGTATTGACAGCAATGTTTATTCCGGCTTTGCATTCGGTCTGGGTCTGGAACGAATTGTCATGCGGCGGTATAACATTCAGGATATGCGTCTGTTGTTCGAGAATGATTATCGGTTCTTGGAACAGTTCTAAGGCATTTGCGTAAAGGAGGATTATAAGCATGAATTTATCCATGAAATGGCTCTCGGATTATGTCACACTGAACACCACTGTGAAAGATTTCTGTGCTGCCATGACAATGAGCGGTTCAAAGGTAGAAGTTGCCACCGAAGAGGGCAGCGAAATCAAAAATGTTGTAGTCGGAAAGCTGCTTTCTGTTGTTCCGCACGAAAACTCTGACCATCTGGTCGTTTGTCAGGTCGATGTTGGACAGGAACAGCCGATTCAAATCGTAACCGGTGCACCAAACGTCAAAGCTGGCGACATCGTTCCGGTTGCCCTCTGCGGTGCAGAACTGCCGAACGGCGTGAAAATCAAAAAGGGTAAGCTGCGTGGCGTGGAAAGCAACGGCATGCTCTGCTCTCTCGGCGAACTGGGCTTGACGGTTCATGATTTCCCGTATGCCATTGCAGACGGCATTTTCCTCATTCAGGAAGATTGTCAGATTGGACAGGATATTCACGAAGCCATCGGTCTGAATGATACATCGGTAGAATTTGAAATCACTTCCAACCGTCCGGACTGCCTGTCTGTTATCGGTCTGGCAAGAGAGGCTGCTGCAACCTATCACGTTCCGCTGAACCTGAAAAAGCCGACCTTCCAAGGCATTGACGGCAACATTCAGGACGCATTGCAGGTGGAAATCCAGAACAAGGAAAAGTGCCCACGCTATGCAGCTGGGATTGTCAAGAATGTAAAGATTGCTCCATCTCCTCGCTGGATGCGGGAACGGCTGCGTGCAAGCGGTGTGCGTCCGATCAACAACCTCGTAGACATCACCAACTATGTCATGCTGGAATATGGTCAGCCGATGCACGCATTTGACCTGCGGTATGTCAAGGATGGAAAGATTGTCGTTCGGAACGCTGCCGAGGGTGAAACCATCACCACACTGGACGGCGTAACAAGAACCCTCTCTCCGGAAATGCTGGTCATTGCAGACGCTGAAAAGCCGATTGCCGTTGCTGGTGTTATGGGCGGCGAATACAGCGGTATTATGGAAGATACCAACACCGTTGTATTTGAATCTGCTTACTTTGAACCGGTACAGGTTCGCCGCACCGCAAAGAAACTCGGCATGCGGACAGATGCATCTGCTCGTTATGAAAAGGGCTTAGACCCCGAGGGCTGCCTGCGGACACTCGAACGGGCATTTGAACTGGTTGAACTGCTGGGAGCTGGTGAACCGGTTCGCACCCACATTGACCTCAATTATAACGAAAAGCAGAGAAACCGCATTCCGTTTGACCCGGATTGGATCAACAAGTTCCTCGGCACAGATATTTCCAGAGAAGAAATGTGCGACACCATGAAGATGCTGGAAATCGAAGTGGACGGCGACACCTGCATTTCTCCGAGCTTCCGGATTGACTTGGAACGTCCGGCAGATCTTGCCGAAGAAGTTGCCCGGATTTACGGTTACAACAACATTCCGTCTACGGTTATCAAAGGCGTTGCCAATGCCAGCCTGACCCCGAAGCAGAAATTCCGCCGGACACTGGAAAATGCAACGGTTGCAGTTGGCTGCTACGGCATTCTAACCTATTCTTTCATCTCCCCGAAGTATTTCGATAAAATCGCTCTGCCGGCAGACAGCAGCCTGCGGAAGACCGTTGTCATCTCCAACCCGCTGGGCGAAGATACCAGCGTTATGCGGACAACAACCCTCCCGTCTATGCTGGAAACCCTGTCCCTGAACTATAAGAACCGGAACGCTGCGGTTGCTCTGTATGAAATCGGCAAAGAATATCTGCCGACTGCTCCGGACAAGCTGCCGGAAGAACCTGACCGCCTGACCATCGGTATGTATGGCGATGATGCCGATTTCTTCACGCTCAAGGGCATGGTCGAAACCATTCTCGAGACCGCTGGACTGCATGACTGCACTTACAAGGCTTGCGGTACAGATGCACCGTTTGGTGAAATCTGTGCTTTGCATCCGGGCAGAAGTGCTGTGATTTATGCCGGAGAAACCCCGATTGGTTATTTAGGTGAAGTACACCCAACCGTTCAGAAAAATTATGACATCGGTACTCGCACCTATGTTGCAAAGCTGCTGATTGACGAAATGCAGCCGCTCGCACAGACAGAAATCACCTATCAGCCGCTGCCGAAGTTCCCGGCAATCACCCGTGACTTGAGTCTGGTTTGTGCAGACGAAGTTCCGGTTGGCGATTTGCAGGCTGCCATGAAGAATGCCGTTGGCAACATCCTCGAACAGATTACGCTGTTTGACGTTTACAAGGGCGAACAGATTGCTGCTGGTATGAAGAGCGTTTCGTTCTCCATCCGGATGCGTTCTCACGAAGGCACGCTGACCGATGAACAGGCAGATGCAGCCATGAAACGGGTTCTGAAAGCATTGAAAGAACACGGTGCAACTCTGCGTGCTTAATCGGGAATCTTGCATATGAACGAAAAGAAGAATCCCCTGCAAGACCGTTCCCTGTTGGTCGGTCTGCTGGCGTTGGTGATTTCGCTGCTGAGCGGCATTCTGCTGTTCCTGCACGTTCCGGTTTTGGTGTGTGCGATTCTCGCCATCATCGGAACGCTGGGCGGAATCGCAAGCCTCCTGCTTGGAAAGGGCGGAGCGTTGCCGGCAGCCGTTGCCATTGGAACAGGATTGATGTGCGTTTTGGCATTTGCAGTGGAAAACGCTGCGAAATAAATTGAAAATCGCAAACAAAAAACCCGCCTGTGAGAAACCTCCCACAGACGGGTTTTTGCGTTATTAGCTGATTTGATCAAAGAGCAACCGAACCAGATTCGCCGTTGATGACATAATACAATGTGCTGTCTTCCGGCTTTGCATAGAGCTGAATATCCTTGGCATCCTTTTTCAGTCCGCCAGTCTGTTCCATCCATGCAGCAACTGCCAGCGTTTCCATCTCTGTCATCGTCAGTTCTTTCCCTGCAAACTGCAAGGTAAATACCATTTTCTTCCGACTAACAGTTTTCTTTGCTGGTGTTGCAGCAGCCTTTTTTGTTGTTGCAACATCCTTCTTCTGTCTTGGCATTTTGCAATTACTCCCTTCCCTGTTTGGAAAATCCTTTGCGTTTGATTACTTCTGATTCACAGCATCCTTCAGCGTCTTGCTTGCCTTAAAGACAGGAGCCTTGGAAGCCGGAACAATCATCAATTCCTGGGTCTGCGGATTCTTGCAGAGCTTTTCGTTCCGCTGACGCACTTCAAAAGAACCGAACTTTGAGATTGCAACCTTTTCATTGTGAATCAGTGCATCTGTAAGCACTTCAAAAACGGTGTTTACTGCCAGTTCTGCATCTTTCTTTGTGCAGTTCAATCTTTCCTGTACACCCTGAATCAATTCTGTTTTTGTCATACTGTAATTCCTCCATAATTCGTTATCTATACGCATTATAGCGGATTCCAAAGGATTTGTCAAGAACTCTTTGCAAAAATGACAAATGTACAGAAGTTTCGCCGTTTTTTTCCTCTTTTTTTATGGAAAAATACGCATAAATGAGCGTTTTACCGAACAATCAATTTGTTGCCGTCATAATCTACGGTCAACATGGTATTCGGTGCAAGGTCTTCTGCAATGATTTTTCGAGCCAACAACGTTTCGACTTTTTGCTGAATCCAACGCTTCAGCGGACGAGCACCATAGTTGACATCATAGCCGTTGGCAATGATATAATCCTTGGCTGCATCCGTTACGGTCAAAGACAATTGCTTGTCTTCCAGCCGCTTTCTCAAGCTGTTCAGCATCAGGTCTACAATCTTATAGATTTCCGTCTTCATCAACGGTTTATAGAATACAATCTCATCCAGACGATTCAGGAATTCTGGACGGAACGACTGCTTCAACAGCTGGTCAACCTTCTGGCGAGCCTCTTCGGAGATTTCCCCGTCTGCGTTGATGCCATCCAGAATATACGGAGAACCTAAGTTGGAAGTCAAGATAATAATCGTATTCTTGAAGTCCACCGTTCTGCCCTGCGAGTCGGTGATTCTACCATCATCGAGCACTTGCAGCAGGATGTTAAAGACATCCGGATGTGCTTTTTCGATTTCGTCCAGCAATACCACGGAGTACGGTTTTCTTCTGACAGCTTCGGTCAGCTGACCGCCTTCTTCATAGCCAACGTATCCAGGAGGAGCCCCAATCAGACGGCTCACGCTGAATTTCTCCATGTATTCACTCATATCAATCCGGACAATGTTATTTTCATCATCGAACAGGGCTTCTGCCAGAGCCTTTGCGAGTTCGGTTTTGCCGACACCCGTTGGTCCTAAGAACAGGAACGAACCCAACGGACGATTCGGGTCTTGAATGCCAGCACGAGAACGCAAGATGGCATCGCTGACTTTTTCGACAGCTTCGTCCTGACCGATGACACGACGGTGCAGGATGTCTTCCATGTGCAACAGTTTTTCCCGTTCGCCCTCCATCAATCGAGCAACTGGAATCCCTGTCCAACGGCAGATGATTCTTGCAATTTCTTCTTCCGTGACCTTATCCCGCAACAGATTGTCGCTCTGTTCCTTGGCAGCTTCTGCCTTTGTCTCTTCAGCTTCGAGTTCCTTTTTCAGGGACGGCAGCTTGCCGTATTTCAGTTCGGCTGCTTTGTTCAAGTCGTATTCCCGTTCTGCCTTTGCAATCTGGGCATTGACTTCTTCCAACTCTTCCCGCAGCTTCTGCACTTTCGAGATGTTTGCCTTTTCGTTCTCCCACTTTGCTTTCATTGCATGGAACTGTTCCCGCATTTGAGCCAGTTCCTGTTGCACTTCTTGCAGATGTGCCTGAGAAAGCTTGTCGTCTTCTTTTTTCAGGGCAGCTTCTTCGATTTCGTGCTGCATGATTTTCCGCTGGATTTCATCCATTTCGGTCGGCATCGAGTTCATCTCTGTCCGAATCAAAGCACATGCTTCATCAATCAAGTCAATTGCCTTATCCGGCAAAAATCGATCGGTGATATACCGGTCGGAGAGCGTTGCGGCTGCAATCAAAGCTTGGTCTTGAATTTTTACGCCATGGAACACTTCATACCGTTCTTTCAGACCACGCAGAATCGAAATGGTATCTTCGACCGTCGGTTCATTGACCATGACTGGCTGGAA
>UMLG01034754.1_pt1 | contig 24270 bp, 19 predicted proteins | sample 1966511 | NCBI WGS metagenome assembly UMLG01 (sample SAMEA4836195, study PRJEB28245) | human gut metagenome | biome: gut microbiome; material: fecal sample | place: Denmark | collected 2008
CCTTGGTCCTTTTTTTTATAGGCTATATTTTTTCACAGCCCCTTTTTGATAATTCCGGTCAATATGTTGTAGAGAATGCAAAAAAGTGCTATGGTAATATAGAATAATGTCAGGATCAAAAGGCCTAAACCTGCAGGAGCTTGCTCATAGGTGGGAGAAAGACCTTTTGTCCCCGACTTTGAGAAAGAACAGGAGGTTGTTAGGTTGCAGCAGCTACTGGAGGATATCAAAAACGGCAGCTTTGCACGGGTTTATCTGCTTTACGGAGAAGAAACCTACCTGAGACTGCAATATCGGGACAAATTGAAAAAGGCGCTGATTCCGGACGGGGACACGATGAACTACCACTATTTTGAGGGAAAGGGTGTCGAGACAGCGCAGCTGATCGATCTGGCGGAGACGCTGCCCTTTTTTGCAGAGCGGCGGGTGATTGTCGTAGAAAACAGCGGTCTGTTCAAAAAGGCGACAGAGGATCTCGCAGAGTATTTCAAAGCCCCTGCGCCGAGCGTCTGCTTTGTGTTTGTGGAAACCGAAGTGGATAAGCGCGGACGGCTGTATAAGGCTGTCAGGGATACCGGGCGCGTTGTGGAGTTTGCACGGCAGAATGAGGCGACACTGCAGAAGTGGATTTTGATTCAGCTGAAAAAAGAAGGCAAACGGATCACACAGAACGATCTTCAGTTTTTTCAGCAGCGGGTCGGTTCGGATATGGAAAATATCAGCCGGGAGCTGGAAAAGCTGTTCTGTTATACGATGGGACGGGATGTGATTACGGCGGCAGACATTGAGGCGGTGTGCACGAGGCAGATTGGCAATCAGATTTTCGATATGGTCGAGGCGATTGCGATGCGCAGACAGAAGCAGGCGCTGGATTTATATTATGACCTGCTGACGTTGAAGGAGCCGCCAATGCGGATTCTGTTCCTGATCGCACGGCAGTTCAATCTGCTGATGCAGGTTCGGCAGCTGAAACGAAAAGGTCTGGATGAAAAGCAGATCGCGGAAAAAACGGGACTTCGCAGCTTTGTGGTGCGCAAATATGTATCTCAGAGCGCACGTTTTACATGGGAAGAGTTAAAGGAAGCGCTGACCGCCTGCGTGGAAACGGAGGAGGCAGTCAAAACCGGGCAGATGAACGATCGGATGAGCGTAGAGCTTTTGATCATTGCCTATAGCGGAGAAAAGGAGAGAAGAGCATGAGCAGTTTGATATTTTTTATTTTTATGATTTGGTTTATTATGCGGATCGTAAAAAACAAACAGAAGGCTACAGGGCAGAACGATCCGAAACAAACACAGGGCAGCAATACACCTGGCTCTGCTGCAACACGCACGGGAAGCACTTATTCCACAGCGGCCGGCAGAGCAAAAAAATCCGCTTATGAAAGCGCAATGGCATTTCAAAAGACCGCAACCGGATCAGGGGCAGGCAGCAGTTCATCCCGTTTGGGCAACAGCACCTTTGGCTCTGACGGCAGTTCATCGTCTTCTACTTCCACAACGGCGTATCTGGAACGGAAAGCGAAGGAGGATGCCAGGGATCATGCGCAGGAAAAGCGCGAGGAACAGGCGCGTCTCCATCAGGAAACCGGCGGACGTATGGTCGGCGTGCGGTATTATGAGTGGGACAGCATTCCGAAGGGAAACCGGGTTGTCAAGTGCAACTATTGCGGTGCAGAGAATCTGATTTCGGAGCGCTATAAACCGAACCGCTATACCTGCTATTTCTGCAGGGAGATTCTGGAGTGATTGTTTCCGGAACCGGAGGCAGCCCAAGGCAGCACGCCTGTTTGAACCAGTGATCATTCAGATAATCAATTGGCGGATGGATTTCAATCACTGGATAATCTGACGTGCAACTTTTTCCATTTTGTGCTATACTTGTAGCAGACAGAAAAAAACGAGCGACGTCTGGAACGGATAAACCAGGCAGTGCCCAAGGCGGCATAAGGAGGATTTTCGAGATGAGTATGATTGACACTGTAAGAGCTGCTATGGTAACAGCAATGAAGGAACATGATAAGGAGCGTAAGGAGTCCTTATCCATGCTGCTGTCCGCCCTGAAAAACAAGCAGATTGACAAAAGAGAAGATCTGACAGAGGCAGAAGAATTTGAGGTTGTCAAAAAGGAAATCAAGCAGACCAAAGAGACGATGGAGCTCGCGCCTGCAGACAGAGAGGACATCAAAGAGCAGTGCAGCAAGCGTCTGGCGGTGTATTCCGAGTTCGCACCGGAAGAAATGTCAGAGGACGAGATCAAAAATACGATTCAGGCTGTTTTGAATGAGCTCGGTATCGCAGAACCTTCCGCAAGGGACAAAGGCAAGGTGATGAAAGAGCTGATGCCCAGAGTAAAGGGAAGAGCGGATGGAAGCCTTGTAAACCGTATCGTTGGAGAATTATTGAAATAAATTGTGAAAGATGGCTGTCGCGCCGGCAATCGTTTGCCGGGCGACAGCTTTTTTCATTCTGTGAAGCAGGATTTTTTTATCGTATAGGAAACTTCGTTTCCATACGATAAAAACGCTCCGCGAGGATGCGCACTCGGCGCAGGGGTAGATGGTTGCCGAGGCAACCGCGCCTCGGCGCGAGAATGTGCCAAGGCACATTCTTTTATCCATGGACGTTTCATTCCACCGTTACAGATTTTGCGAGGTTTCTGGGCTTATCGACATCCAGACCCCGTCCGAGAGAAACGTAGTAAGCAAACAGCTGCAGCGGGATGATGGCAAGGGATCCGGCAAACAGGTTTTGGGTTTCCGGGATATAGAGGACGTAGTCGGCGTATTTTTCGATGTCCGGATGCTTTTTGGTGCTCAGTGCCATCACGAAGGCACCGCGGGTTTTTACCTCGATCATGTTGCTGACTGTTTTCGGATAAAGGGCATCCTGAGTAGCCAGGGCAACCACAAGGGTACCATCCTCCATTAGGGAAATTGTGCCATGCTTTAATTCTCCGGCAGCGTAGGCTTCGGAGTGGATATAAGAAATTTCCTTTAGCTTCAGGGAGCCTTCCATGGAAATCGCATAGTCGATACCCCGTCCCATGAAGAAGATGTGCTCTGTCGCAAGGTAGTGGTTTGCAAAGAACTGGATCTTTTCTTTCTGAGAAAGAAGTCCTTCTATCTGGTCAGGCAGCTGCTTTAGAGCAGTCAGTAAGGTCTGGAAGGTATCCGGTGTAATGGTGGAACGGATTTGGGCAAATTTTAAGGCAAGCAGATAAAACACGGCAAGCTGGCAGCTGTAGGCTTTTGTTGTTGCAACGGAGATTTCAGGACCTGCCCAGGTGTAGAGCACTGCATCAGATTCGCGGGCGATGGAACTGCCGACAACATTGACAATGGAAAGAACCTTGCAGCCATGGGCCTTTGCGTCACGGAGAGCAGCAAGGGAATCGGCGGTTTCACCGCTTTGGCTGACAATGATGACGAGGGAGTTTTCCTGATAGATCGGATTTCGATAGCGAAATTCGCTTGCAAGATCGGTTTCAACCGGGATGCGGGCCAGTTCTTCGATCACATATTTTCCGGCTGCACCGGTATGATAGGCGGAGCCGCAGGCAACGATGGATATTTTCCGGAGATTTTTGATTTCTTCGTCTGTCATGCCGATTTCGCCCAGGTCGATTTCCTTATCGTGAATGCGGGGAGAAATCGTGTCACGGACCGCCTTTGGCTGCTCGTGGATTTCCTTGAGCATAAAGTGTTCGTAGCCGCCTTTTTCTGCAGCGTGGATATCCCAGTCTATGGTGACGGGCTGTTTTTCAAGGGGCTCGCCGTCGATATTACAGAAGCGCGTATGTTCATTGGAAAGGCAGACGATTTCTTCATTTTCCATATAATAAACCGTCCGGGTATACTGCAGGATGGCGGGAACGTCGGAAGCAATGAATTTTCCGGTATCGTTTATGCCAACGATCAGCGGGCTGTCCTTGCGGGCAGCGTAGATGTGATGCGGATGATCCAAAAACATGATGCCGAGAGCATAGGAGCCCTCTACGCGGTGCATGACCTTTTCAATCGCTTCGACCGGATCGCCGCGGTAATATTCAGTCAGCATGTGTGCAAGCACCTCCGTATCTGTTTCAGATACAAACCGATAGCCTTTCTTTTCCAGACGCTGCTTGAGCTTTTCATAGTTTTCGATGATGCCGTTGTGGACGACAGCAATGGTATGCTCCTCGTTCATATGGGGATGGGCATTTGTGTCAGAGGGACAGCCATGTGTCGCCCAGCGGGTGTGTCCGATGCCGCAAAAACCGGGCAGCAATGCGCCGTGGTTTATTTTTTCATCCAGAACGCGAAGCCTGCCGACTGCTTTTTCCATATGGATTTTTTGACCATCAAAAACAGCGATCCCGGCAGAGTCATAGCCTCTGTATTCCAGCTTGGAAAGCCCATCCAAAATGATGGGGGCCGCCTGCTGTTTTCCGATATAACCTGCAATTCCACACATGATTTTTTCCTCCTTGTGCCATAAAAAGAGGCGCAGTTATCCTGTCTGTGGATAAAAGCGCCGTTGCTTCTCTACATATCTTATGCCTGTCGATTTTTTTCAGGTAGAAAAGATCGAAGATCCGACAAACATATTGTTCAGTATATATATTTCGAAGAAAAATGTCAAGTTTTTGGTGCGTGGAATAAGATTTTTAGCATATATAAAATCCAAATACCGCGGACAAATGGTAAAGATCGGGGCGGTTGCGTTGCTTGATGGAGGGGGTGGATTATGGTAAGATGGGGATACAGGAAAAATCTAAACATTTAAGGGGAAAATTGATTTATGGACCGGTTTATGGACGCATTGGAACAGGAAAATCTGGAAACATTAAGAAAATATCCCAAGGCAGACTTGCACAATCATTTTGCGCTCGGTGGAAGCAGAAGGTTCTTATATCAGGCAACCGGTAAAAAAATTGAGCCGTTAGTGCATCCTTTGGCATCCATGGCAGAGATGGATCAATGGAGTCAAAAATATATCGGTCAGTATTTTAACAGCACCGAGGGAAGAAAACTTTTAATCCGTGCGACCTTTCAACAGGCGAAAGAAGATGGAGTAGCGGTGCTCGAAATCGGGGAGGACGTTTGGGGCTTAAAAGAATTTTTTCATAATGATATCGATGAGCTGGTGGAATCTTTTACAAGTGCACAAAGAGAAATCGCTCCCGAGATAGAATTAAGGCTTCAGATTGGGTTATCAAGGCATTGTCCGATCAGTTATCTAGAAGATTGTTTGTCTTATTTTTGGGGAAATAAAAATTTTTATTCGATTGATTTGTATGGGGATGAATTCGCGCAGCCGATTGAAAATTTTAAAGGAATTTACCGAAGGGCAAAAAAAGAAGGATTACGCCTGAAAGCCCATGTTGGAGAATGGGGAACCGCGAAAGACATCAGAACGGCAGTAGAAGAATTGGAGCTTGACGAGGTTCAGCATGGTATAGCGGCGGCTGGAGACGAATCCGTCATTCGCTTTTTGGCTGAGAATAAAATCAGATTAAATATTACGCCAACGAGCAACGTTTTACTGGGAAGGGTTGCGGATATGGCGGAGCATCCGATTGGAAAACTGTATCGCAGTGGCATCGATGTTACGATAAATTCAGATGATGTATTGATTTTTGATTCCGACGTATCAAAAGAATATTTGCAACTTTATGAGGCACAGTGTCTGACGGCAGAAGAATTGGAAAATATAAGAAAAAATGGACTAAAGCCTGCCATGCTGTAGAGGCCGGGTCTGTGGATGCGTTTACGCAATAGAAGGAGAACTGACAAATGAGCTACATTACAACCTACACCGGAAAACATTTTGACCCGATACAACCGGAGCCGGGGTTATTTGATTTAACGGATATTTCCCATGCGCTGTCGCTTTTGTGCCGCGGCAACGGACACATGAAACATTTTTATTCCGTGGCGCAGCACAGCATCGCATGTGCGGAGGAGGCGAAGGCACGCGGATATTCGGCAAGGGTGCAGCTTGGCTGTCTTTTGCACGATGCGAGTGAGGCATATCTGTCGGATGTGACCAGACCGGTAAAAAAAGACCTGGACTATTATCTAAAAGTGGAAGCGCTGCTTCAGGATCGTCTGTGGGCGTTTATTATTCCGGGACGGGTTTTGAGCGAAGAGGAACGCGGACAGATTTTTGAGATTGATGATGCGATGCTTTCCTGGGAGTTTAAGGAGCTGATGGCAGAAGAACTCGAGGATGGCTGGAAGCAGTTAAAGACCGCGCCGGATTGCTCCTTTGCAGGAATGGAAGATGTGGAAAAGCGGTTTAGCGTCTGGTATCGTGATACGATCGGGCAGGTGGAAAGAAAATGAGAAAATTACTGGTGTTGTTTCCGGGCGTCGGATATTCGACTGCGCGTCCGCTTTTATATTATGCGAAACGGATGGGACAGGAAAAGGGCTACGAAGTTCTGGAACTGGAATATAGCCGGATGCCGGAGCATCCGTTTGATAATTTAAAAGAGACCGCCAAAACAGTTTGCGCCTGCGCAGAAGCATGGGCGGAACATGTGGATTGGGAAAAATATGATAAAATTGCGTTTGTTTCAAAAAGTGTAGGAACCGTGGCGGCGGGTTTCCTGACCCGAAGATTGGCAGAAACAGGCGGATGTGTGCAGATCGTCAACCTTTTCCTCACGCCGATTGAGCCGACGCTTAAATATCTGACCGAAGCAAAAAACGGCACAAAAATGGGTTCGTCCCAGATCGTCTTTTCCGGCACAGCGGATCAGTGGATGGAGCCGGAACTGCTGGCAGATTTTTGCAGGAAGCATGGAATCGAGCATCACGCTTATTCAGGAGGAAATCATTCGATCGAAACAGGGCATGTGCTGCGGGATGTGGAGATTGCAAAAGAAATCGTGGGATTCTATGAGCAGTTGCTGTAAGCCGACGCTGCGGGCAAAGGATGCAGGCTGGGAAAGCGAATACACGGATCGAGCTGCAGCGAGGTATTGCCTTGTGATTCTGCAGAAAAATTTGATATGGGAGGAAAACAGAAAGCGCTGTGCAGCCGAAGTATGAGAAAAACTTCGGTTGCGCAGCGCTTTTTATTCATGACAATAGAATGCTCGCAGAGCGTGCATTCTATTGTTGATATTCTACAAACGTCCCTGTTACTCCTGCGGCGCAGATGCAATGGCTACCTTGGAGTCCGCAGTGCCGTAGTACATGTAATAGCGTCCGTGGAAGCTGACAAGACCCTCCAAAAAGCAGGTCGGCATGACCTGTCCTTCCAGCTCAAAGGATTCAGACGGGCTGATGAAGGGACGGGTGGTGCGTGCGATCAGACAGGTCGGATTTTCGGGATCGATCAGGAGCTGACCGCCCTGATACATGGTGTCATATCCCCCGAGACGTTCCGGGTTGTCACCCTTGCCGTTGTAGATTAAAACGATACCGGCATCTGTCAGGATTGCCTGAGGGCCCGGCTCGCACAGAAATTCATCATAGTTGCCGACTCTGGGGCGGATGATGGGAAGCAGGACTCTTGCAACTTCATCGTTATCTTTGCAGCGGGAATCGTGCTGGCTGAAGGAATGGGACGGGTCTGCACCATCTGCAAGAAATTCCACCGGTGTCCAGTGGATCAGATCATCGGAGGTGGCAGCATAAATGTCGCTTTCTCCCCAGTACATCCAGTAGGTTTCCTTGAGCTTGACCGGATAAAAGTGGTCACCCTCCTGCCTGCAGACAACTGCGCCGGATTTTGACCAGAGGTTTTTATATTTCCCATTCATTGCATCCTTGAAGATCGGTCCGTGCTTTTCCCAGTGGACGAGATCGGTGCTTTCTGCGCAGCAGAGCAGTGCAACCTTTCCGTTATAGGAAGTATAGTAGAGAAAATATCTTCCGTCCTTTGTTTCTACAATACGGGGATCCTCGCAGCCGCCCTCCCATTCATAGACGGAAAATTCGTCCTTTTCGGGATACAGGACAGGCTCCGGCATGGTGGTAAAATGCAGCCCGTCGTCGCTGACTGCCAGACCGATGCGAGAGGTTCCTGCATATTTTCCCTCGTGATCTTCTGCGCGGTAAAGCAGGTAAACGCGGTCATCCTTTACGACGGCGGCAGGATTAAATACACCCTTTGCTTCCCAGCCGAGTTCCTTTTCCTGAACCGGGCAGAAAAAACGGGATACTGCATTGGGAACCAGACAGGGATTGGCTTCGGCAGCCTTTTCAAAAGGACCGAGCATCCAGGAATATTCTTTTGTCATTGGTAAGTCCTCCTTTTTATAGGGAAAACAGATCGCAGCGTGCGGTGTTTCCCCGGATTGTGATATTCCCCCAAGAGCGTTAAAGGCTATTTACGCTGACTATAGCATAGGAGAAGGGAAAAGTCTGTGTAGAAAATGTCAGAAAGGGGGAAAAGGAATGTGATTTTCTGGAGTCTTATAGTTACGAGATGGATGATGAAAGGAAAATCCCGGCCTCCTGTTGTTTGGAACAGGAGACCGGGATTTTTTATACGACACTGCCGTGTTTATGGATTGTTTTGCTGTGTTATCATTCTACATCCTGCAGTGCAGCGGTATTTTCTTCTCCGGTGCGGACCTTTACGACTCTGTCAACATTGTATACAAAAATCTTGCCATCACCGATGTGACCGGTAAAGAGTACCTTCTTTGCAGTTGCAATGACGGAATCAACAGGGATCTTGCTGACGACAACCTCGATCTTTACCTTAGGCAGCAGGGTTGCATCGATTTCTGCACCACGGTACATTTCGCCTGCACCCTTCTGGATGCCGCAGCCCATTACCTGTGTCATGGTCATACCGGTTACACCAAGGTCGTTTAATGCAGTCTTCAGTGCTTCGAAGCGAGACAGCTTTGCAATGATGACAACCTTGTAAATGCCGCTTGCAGAAGCGTTGATCGGAGCTTCCACAACCTTGACAGCTGCATCCTTCTGGAACTCGGAAGCCTTGTCGTAATCCGAAACACCGAGATCGGTGTTTTCGTTGACATCCATTGTCATGGTGTTGGAGATATCCATGATGGAGAAGCCGGCATAAGCGGACGGAAGACCATGTTCTTTTGCATCAAGACCAATAATTTCTTCTTCTTCGGAAACACGAAGACCGAAAATCTTTTTGATAATAATAAATGTAATTGTGATGGTTACAGCAGTCCATGCGATGGTAGCGAACATGCCAAGAAGCTGTAAACCAAGCTGTTTGAAGCCGCCGCCGTAGAAGAGACCTGCACCTGCGATCTGGTTTGCGCCGAAGCTTACACCATCACCGAAGCCTCTTGCAAAGGCAGGAGCGGAAGGAGTAGCGAAAAATCCGACTGCAACTGTGCCCCAGATACCGTTTAAGCAGTGTACTGCAACTGCTCCGACAGGATCATCCACATGGAGCTTGTAATCAAGAAACCATACGCCAAAGACAACCAGAACACCGGCAACTGCGCCGATCACGATGGAACCAAAAGCATCTACAACATCACAGCCTGCGGTAATGGCAACCAGACCGGCAAGGGAAGCATTTAAGCACATCGAAACATCAGGTTTGCCATATTTTACCCAGGTCAGGATCATGGTAACAACGGTTGCAATGGCGGGAGCGATGGTTGTAGTAACAAAGATGGAGCCGAGCTCTTCAACGGAGGTTGCAGCAGCACCGTTGAAACCGTACCAACCAAGCCACAGAATGAAAACGCCCAATGCACCGATCGGAAGGTTATGTCCGGGAAATGCGTTTACCTTTGTTACTTTGCCTGTCTTATCCTTTACAAACTTACCGATACGGGGACCAAGCATTGCTGCACCGATCAGAGCGGAAATACCGCCGACCATGTGGATGCAGTTCGAACCTGCGAAATCGTGGAAGCCGATCTGGGAAAGCCAGCCGCCGCCCCATGTCCAGTGTGCTTCGATCGGATAAATGACTGCGGAAATGACTCCGGAGTACACACAGTAGGAAATGAACTTTGTACGTTCTGCCATTGCACCGGATACGATGGTAGCGGTTGTTGCACAGAACACAAGGTTGAATACGAAGTTTGACCAGTCAAAATTTGCATAATCGGTAAAAATGTCAAATCCGGGTTTTCCGATGATGCCGGCCATGTCTTCTCCGAGCAGAAGGCTGAAGCCGATCAGAATGAAAACAACGGTACCGATACAGAAGTCCATCAGGTTCTTCATCAGGATATTGCCGGCATTCTTTGCTCTTGTAAAGCCGGTTTCCACCATTGCGAATCCGGCCTGCATCCAGAATACCAGCGCAGCGCCGATCAGAAACCAGACACCGAATACTTCGCCGTTTAAAACGCTTAAGATTTCTTCTGTCATAATAGTTCCTCCTCATATTGTGGTATAAAAAAACGATGCCAGGGATTTTCTATGTTTCGAAGCCCCATTGCATCGTTTCAGGTGGATCTCAGACAATCCGGTTTGCCCGAGATCCGAAGTATGTTTATCCGACCGCATGCGAAATCGAGTTGGGTTGTCGGATAAAAAAAGGTGCTGCGACGTTTTGTCGTAGCACCTTTGCTATGTTGGCAGTATAGCACCGTGCTAAGAACGTGTCAAGGAAAAAATGAAAAATTTATAAACTTGAAAATCCAAAGAGCAAGTCCGTTTTTTTGGACACATTATCTGTTATGCTGGAATTGTTCCAGACAGGGACAGAAAGAGAGAAGATGAGTATGATCGTGCAGATGAGCAGTAAGTCAAAAATATATCACAGACCGGGATGTCAGTATTTGAATCGTATCAAGGAAGGATATCTGACATTAGTGGAGCTACAGAAGAAAACAGCTGGAAAATTATCTCCCTGTAAATGTTGCTGTAAGCTCAGCAAAATGTACAGGGACTACGAACCGGCGATGAAAAAGATTCTTGAAGAGATTGACGGATTAGCGAAGCTGGAAGAAAATCAGATCAAAATCCAGGCGAAAAATTATTGTTGGGAAATCCGGTTTGATCCAGCAAAGCAGCATTTCAGGCTGTATAAGAAAATTTGGGATGAGACGATAGGACGGACGAATCTGATACAATGCAGCGGATATGATGGGAAAGAAGAGACAGGGCAGCTTGAGAAGATAATAGCTTTGCTTGTAGGAAAAGAGAGAACAGCATCTTATCCGGAAGCTTACCGGAAAGCTGCGTGGAATATTGAGCGTCAGGCAAAAGAGCATCATATGAGTATTGAGTATGACGGAGATATTTTATATGTACTTACGGATATGGCTGCATGGAAAATAGTATTTTTTGACCGGAAGCAGTGTTACAAGCTGTTCCACTGTCCGTTTGGCGGGAAAAAGATGACAATGGAGCAGGCAAAAAAAGCCAGGTATCACAGACAGGTGGATGCAGGAGAAAATAGTCATCCTGCGAAATATCTGAAATATATTGCCGGTCATGACCGTGCTAAGAAGATTATGGAACAGGATTATCATTTGCTTCCGCAGAGAAGCAATAAAGAAAAAATGTATTATAATCAGGCGAGAAAGAGAGAGGCAAGGAAAAGTACCAGACGGGTCTGGAACCTGTTTGCGGAGCTGGAAGCACAACAGGAAGGCTTTCAAAAACTGTCGTTTTGTTGATAAGTAAAGAATTTATGCGGGACGTTTTTATTGTACACAACATCAGCCCGCAGAAACTCTGCGGGCTGGTATTTTCCATACCGGTGCAGTTCCGGTATAGATATATAAAGTATGCATCTGACAGTCAGGGGGAGAGTTATACAGGGTAGTGACTGTCAAAGCATGCTTTGCAAAGTGGAAGATCCCCGGTCATCTGCTTCAAGTCCTCCAGCTTCATGTAACCGAGGGAGTCTGCGCCGATAGAGGCGCAGATTTCGGCAGCAGTGTGGGAGGACGCGATCAATTGATCGTTGCTGGGAACGTCGGTTCCGTAGTAACAGGGGAAAAGAAAAGGAGGGGAGCTGATACGTACATGCACCTCCGTTGCGCCGGCATCCTTTAACATACGGATCAGGCTGGCCATTGTCGTGCCGCGGACGATAGAATCGTCAATCAGGACAAGGCGTTTGCCTTTGACGACGCTGGAGAGTACGCTCAGTTTCAGGTGAACAGCGGACTCCCGCTCCTTTTGGGTGGGTTTGATGAAAGTTCTTCCCACATAGCTGTTTTTGTGAAACGCAAGGGCGAATGGCAGACCGCAGGCCTGCGCATAGCCCATTGCTGCAGCCAGACCGGAATCCGGGACTCCGGTAACAAGATCCGCCTCGACCGGGTAGGAAGCGGCAAGCGCTTTTCCGGCGCGGATTCTGGCATCATATATGTTTACATTGTCCATCGTGGAATCAAGACGGGCAAAATAGATGTATTCGAAAATACAATGTGCATGAGGAATCTGTGCAGCTTTACTTTCCTCGATGAGACGGGAATCGGATTTGATCCCATTTTCGGTAATGGTAACGATCTCGCCGGGAAGAATATCACGTACAAATTCTGCGTCTACAGCTGTCAGGGCGCAGCTTTCCGATGCAAGGATGTAGCTGTCACCACGTTTGCCCAGACATAATGGTTTTAAACCGAGCGGATCTCGGACGCCGATTAGTTTTCTGGGGCTGATGATGACAAGAGCGTAACCGCCCTTTAATTTGCGTGCAGTCTGTAAAATTGCATCTTCCACACAGGAGGTGTGGGTTCTTTCCCGTGCGATATCGCAGGCGATGACCTCGGAGTCTGTCGTAGAGCGGAAAATAGCGCCGCCCTCCTGAAGAGACTGACGGAGCTCGGATGCATTTGTGATGTTGCCGTTATGGGCAAGCGCAAGTGTGCCTTTTAAATAGTTTAAGACGAGGGGCTGCGCATTTTCCACGGTGCTTGCGCCGGTCGTGGAGTAGCGGACGTGCCCGATGCCGATATTTCCCTTCAGGGAATCCAGGGATTCTTCATGAAATACTTCGCTGACAAGCCCCATGTCTTTGTGCCAGGTGATATTTCCTTTCGGGCCATTTGTGTTACAGACGGCAATACCGCAGGCTTCCTGTCCGCGGTGCTGCAGAGCAGAAAGCCCGTAGTAGATGGAAGGGGCAGCGGCGCTGCCATCGGGATTATAAATCCCGAAGACGCCGCATTCCTCTTTCAGTTTATCCTCTTGTTCCGGATCAAAAAAACTCATTTTAAAGTGTCCCTTCCGGCTGTTTTAAACGGAAAACAGCAGCTTCTCGTAGTTCGGGTAAGGCAGGATGCTGTCAGGAATATAGGTTTCTGCAGCATCTACAGCGCTGCGGACTGCATCCATATCAGGCAGGATTGTCTCATGATAGAACAGGGACAGGGCAGGCTGATCGCTCATGCCTTCTGCTGTTGCAAGATCTGCTTCCAGCTTTTCTTCCGCGGTATAAATTGCTTCGTAATAGCCGGAAAGTGTGGTCAGCAGTTTCTCCTGTGCGGTGCAGGGCAGTGTTGCAAGAACTGCTTTTTTCGCGGAGATCGATGCTGCAACCTCGTCTGTATAGGTCATCAGGGCAGGCAGGAAATCGCGGCGAACCATATCCTCCATGGTCTTTGCTTCGATATGGATGGTTTTGCTGTAGGTCTCCAGCAAAATTTCATATCTGGAGAAGATCTCTTCTTTGGAGAAGATGTGATGGCTGGTAAACAGGTCGATATTCTTCTCGTGAATGAAATAAGGAAGCGCATCAGGAGTGGACTTTAAGTTGTACAGACCGCGCTTTTCAGCTTCCTGAACCCATTCGTCAGAATAGCCGTTGCCGTTAAAGATAACCTTTTTGTGCTTCAGGATCGCTCTCTTTACCAGAGCGCGAACTGCTTCATCCATCTGATCTTCGGGGAAGGCCTTTAATTCTCCGTAGAACTGACGCAGTGCTTCTGCAACAGCTGTATTTAAAATGATGTTTGGACCTGCCACAGAGCTGGAAGAGCCAAGGCTTCTGAATTCAAATTTATTGCCGGTAAATGCAAAGGGTGAGGTTCTGTTTCTGTCGGTATTATCCTTAAAGAAATGAGGCAGTACAGTTGCGCCGGTATCCATCTGAACAAGAGGATGCTTGCCAAAGAAAGTATCATTTTCAATGGAATCCAGAACAGCAGTCAGCTCATCTCCAAGGAAGATGGAGATAATAGCCGGAGGCGCCTCATTTGCACCGAGACGATGATCGTTTCCTGCGCTGGCAACGGAGATACGCAGCAGATCTGCATAATCGTCAACCGCTTTGATGACAGCCATCAGGAAAATCAGGAACTGTGCGTTTTCAGCAGGAGTACGTCCGGGCTCCAGCAGGTTTACACCAGTATTTGTAATCATGGACCAGTTGTTGTGTTTACCGGAACCATTGATACCGTCGAAGGGTTTTTCATGGAGCAGGCATACCAGACCGTGTTTGTCAGCAACTTTTTTCATGACCTCCATCGTCAGCTGATTGTGATCGACGGCAACGTTTGCCGTGTCGAAAATCGGAGCTAACTCATGCTGGGCAGGAGCAACTTCGTTATGTTTTGTCTTTGCAGGGATGCCAAGCTTCCAGAGCTCTTCATCCAGATCATGCATGTATGCGGATACGCGGGGCTTTAATGCGCCGAAATAATGATCTTCCATTTCCTGACCTTTGGGAGACATTGCGCCGAACAGAGTTCTGCCGGTAAAGATCAGATCTTTTCTCTGCTCATACAGAGCTTTGTCAACCAGGAAATACTCCTGCTCAGGACCGATGGTGGTGGAAACACTTGTAACATCCTTGTTTCCGAGCAGCTGCAGAATCTTGACTGCCTCTGTGTTCAGAGTTTCCATGGAACGCAGCAGAGGAGTCTTTTTATCCAGTGCTTCGCCGCTGTAAGAACAGAAAGCGGTAGGAATGTAAAGGGTTCCATCTTTAATAAAAGCGGGAGAAGTAGGATCCCATGCCGTATAACCTCTTGCTTCAAAAGTAGCGCGCAGACCGCCGGACGGGAAGCTGGACGCATCCGGCTCACCCTTTACCAGCTCTTTTCCGGAGAAATCCATGATGATCTGACCATCTCCGACCGGACTGATGAAGCTGTCATGCTTTTCAGCAGTGAAACCGGTCATGGGCTGGAACCAGTGCGTATAATGGGTAGCGCCGTGCTCAACGGCCCATTCCTTCATGGCAACCGCAACGGAATTGGCAACATCCAGTTCCAGATGAGTGTTATTTTCGATTGTTTTACGCAGCGCTTTGTAAATATCCTTGGGGAGCTTTTCGCGCATTACTTTGTCGTTAAAGACCAGGCTGCCGTAAATTTCAGGAATACTTTTTGACATAGATCAAATCTCCTTTCAACTGTAGGGTAAGCATTGTACATTTCGGTGTTTTGTCTGACGAAACGTTTCGTCCTGCAGAAGGTATTCTTTAGAACGAAAAAAGGCACTTCGGAGAAGATTCTCCAAAGCGCCTTTGCTTTATGTGACGTATCATACTCACAAATAATAAAACTGTCAAGCCCCTTTTTTCAAAAAACGAAAATTTGTGCAGCAAAGCCATAGGTGCATTTGAGGGTGCTTTTTTGTCAACTTACCTCCGATCCTGAGACAAACCGCATGTTTTCGTGTATGCTTTTGTCAACGAAAGGAAAGGAGGTCTGGGCATGAAAGTGAGCATTGAGCTTTCACCGGAATACCGGATTCCGTATGCAGTCATTTATGCGGATAAAATAACGGACAAAATTCAGAAGATCATGGAAAGCATCAGCCGGCAGGAAACGCCGATCACGGCGCTGCAGAATGAGGATAATCTCGTTGTTCTGCAGCCGGAGGAAATCTATATGGTGCGTGTGGAGGCCGGGGATACGATTCTTTTTGGAAAGTGTTCAAAATATCGTTCCAGAAAGAGACTTTACGAATTAGAAAAGCAGCTTGGAAAGCAGTTTATGCAGATTTCGAAATCCACGCTGGTCAATCTTTCCTATCTGGAAAGCATTGAAGCGGGATTTAATGGAACGCTTCTTCTGAAGCTGAAAAACGGCTGTAAGGATTATGTATCCAGAAAATATCTGCCGGAATTTAAGAAATATCTGGGACTGTAGGAGGAATAAAGATTGAAAAATAAAATTTTTCAATCGCGAGATTTGTGTCTGCGCGCACTTGACGCAAATCTCGGCATGCACAAAAAGCGTGCGCAGAAATGAGAGGAAAGCATGAAAGCGATTGTAAAAGAAGCAGCAAAATATGCAGGAATCAGCACCGGGATTGCGCTTGGGATTTTCTGTTTTGTCGGAATGCTATTTGATCTGTATTATGGCGGAAATTTCAGCCTTTCCGGGTATCAGTTTACAAAGATGGTGATCGGCTGCGTGCTGGTTGGTTGGGGCTTTGGCGTTCCGGCTGCGGTTTACCGGAAAGAAAATCTGCCGATGCCGATCAAAATCGTGATTCATATGGGAACAGGCTGCGTGATTTATACGCTGGTCGCATGCAAGGTCGGCTGGGTTGATCCGGCGGCAGGAATCTGGCAGGAAATCGGGATGATCGCTGCCCAGCTGGCAGCAGCATTTCTGATCTGGTTTTTGTTTCTGCTGCATTACCGCCGGGAAGCGAAAAAGATGAATGAACGGATTCAGGAGATGAAGCGGTAGCTGTGTGAGTGCCGGAATGCGGGCGAATGTCATAGTGACCGGCATCTAACGGGGTTCAGCCGTTGTGCCGGTCGCTGTGCGGTTGCGCCTCTCAGCGCCTGCGCTTGCCCCCAGTCCGCCCTGGAACTCTACATGCCCGCGGAAGCATTTGATATTGAGGGCGTTTAATTCGCTGTCCAGAGCCGCAAATTCCTCGTCGGTTAGCACTACGTTCCATGCGGCAGGATTTTCGAGAATCCGCTCCTGATTTTTGGAGCCGGGGATAGGAACAATATTCGGATATTTATGAAGCATCCACGCGAGGGCAATCTTTTTGATCGTAGGATATAATCCGTTTTCTGTGACTTCGGCAGTATTTAAGTGAAATTTTGTTGCAAGGACAACATTTTTCCGGACGGGTTTCAGGGCTTTGCCCAGGATCAGTTCGTTGTGCCCAATGCCGGATAGACGCAGCGAATAGGCTTCTGCGGTGTCGTAAAAATCGCAGCCGAAATCATACTTGCATGTGTAAAGTCTCCTTTCCTGTGCTTGTCGTAAAATTATGATAGAAAAATCAAAAGCCCTCTTTATTTCGCTGGACGCGAAGATCTTTTCTCTTTTGCCCGGCTTCCCATTCCGCCTGCTGTCCGATGGATTCGATCAAAAGACCGGGAACTTTGGTCGGTTTTCCGTTATTGTCGACGGCGACGAGCGTCAGATAAGCCCTGTTTACGGGATACCGTGTGCCGTCAAGCTTTTCCACATAGGTATCAACCCGGACTTCCATAGAAGTGTTTCCGACCCAGGTGAGGGTTCCGACCAGCACGACAAGGTCGTTCTGGTACACGCCGCGGATGAATTTCAGGTTATCGACGGATGCGGTGATGACGTTGCACTGGGAATGCCGGATGCCGACGAGCCCGGCGGCTTCGTCAATCCATTCCATCAGCCTGCCGCCGAAAAGCCGCCCCGCGCCGTTTAAATGCTCCGGACGGATCTGGTAGACCTGTTCCACGCGGGATTCGATTGCTCTTTTTTTCATAGTATTTTGGAAATACCTCCATTCTGATGGCAGATTTACCTGCGGGCGCGAAAATGGTCCGCAGGTAACAAAAAATCCTTAAGATTATTTTATTTCTACGGTTTGGGACAGTCAAGTGGCAGAAGATATGCTATAATGGTGCCAATGAAAAACAAGCGTTGCGTCAGCGGTAGAGTCGGCTTCCGGCAAAATTTATGTCGGCGTCTGCATTGATACCGCATGTACACTGGGCGTGTGCGCGGAACGCAATGCGATTTTTAATATGATTACAAACGGCGAGGACGCGATCCGGCGTGTCATTGCAGTGAACTGGAAAGGCGAGGCAATTCCGCCCTGTGGAGCATGCCGGGAATTCATGGCGCAGCTGATGCCGGAGGATTATCGTTCGATAGAAATCATGATGGACTGATTCAATATTTCTGTAGGGGAAAATTTTTATACGAACCATAATGTCACGATACCGGATGGCGCGAAGGTCACTTTTGGAGACAATGTATTTATTGCTCCGAACTGCGTATTTTCAACAGCCGGTCATGCGATTGACAGCGAACAGAGAGGGTGCGGACTGGAAATCGCTCTGCCGATTACTATAGGGGACAATGTTTGGATTGGAACGAACGTGTCGGTGCTGCCGGGCGTGACGATTGGAAGCAATACCATTATTGGCGCAGGGAGCGTTGTGAACAGGAATATTCCGGATGGGGTAATTGCAGCCGGAAATCCCTGCAGGGTGATTCGCAAAATTACAGACGCAGATAAGAAAAAATATCCTGTATTTGAAGAATCTGCGAACCGGTGAGGAGTATGCCTATGAAAAAAATGATTCGTGCCGCTTTTGTATTATGCCTGCTGTTTGCATTATCCGGATGTGGCAAAAAAGAAGCGACTGTGGTAAAGACCTATGCCGCTACGGACGTTCTGGACGTCGAGAAAGAGATGGCGGCAGGACGGGAGGTGACGATGGTTCCTTATTATGAGATGAGCGACGGAACCTGGCAGATCGAAGATGGGCATTCTTACAAGTACCGGCTGGAAGTGAGCGGCAGGATGAATGCGGCAGAGAGCGACAGTACGTTTATCTATTTGAGCAATCAGGAAAGCATTCCCTTCGATCAGGCATGGAAAGCGAGCGGATTGAGCAGCAATATGGACGATTATTTCGATGAAGCGGATGCGAAATTCGTGGGGATGAAATAAAAGGCTGGATTTTTCCTTTACACACCAGAGCAGTGTTGTTATAATACTCTTCGGGAATGAGGTTCTCCCGCGCCGTATGGCGGAACCGCTTGAAAGAATTGTAAGCTGATGACTTCTGTGATTTTAGATGCAAAAGCGACAGGATTTTGGCATCGATGGCTGACTGCAAATGTCCGCAGAAAGGATGTTTGTGTGCAACAAAAATCGCAGAGGACATCGGCTTTTTTGATTTTTGACAGTAGAATGTTCGCAGAGCAATGCCGCAGCGGGCGCATTCCAATTCCACAGAGAATAGAAATGGAGGAAAACATGTTGACTTCGCTTGCGTTTATTTTTCTGGCAGGTCTTGCCATGGCGGCGGTCTGTGAGCGGATAGGGCTTCCGAGGATTATTGGAATGCTCTTTACGGGCATCGTGCTCGGACCATATGTGTTGAATCTGCTCGATCCGTCGATTCTGGGCATTTCCTCGGAGCTTCGACAGATGGCGCTGATTATTATTTTGCTAAAGGCAGGACTTTCTTTGAATCTTGCGGATTTAAAGAAAGTCGGACGCCCTGCTATGATGATGGCATTTGTACCAGCGAGCTTTGAAATCTTTGCGTTCTTTTTATTTGCTCCGTATGTGCTTGGAATTACGCGCGTGGAGGCTGCCGTGATGGGTGCAGTGCTTGGGGCGGTTTCCCCGGCAGTCGTGATTCCGCGGATGGTGCAGCTGATGGAAAACAGTTACGGGACGCAAAAGAGCATCCCTCAGATGATTATGGCGGGTGCATCCTGCGACGATATTTTCGTCATCGTTCTGTTTACAACATTTGTGCGCATGGCGCAGGGAGGAAGTGCAAAGGCGTCGGACTTTGTACAGATTCCGGTTTCGATCGTGTTCGGCGTTGTGCTGGGAGCCGCTGCAGGTTATGTGCTGGCGAGGGTTTTTGAAACGGCATATGCCCGTGCCCACTGCGTCCGAAACAGCATGAAGGTGATTCTGGTGCTCGGTCTGTCGTTTCTTCTGATGGCAGTGGAAACGTGGCTGAAAGGAATCGTTTCGGTATCCGGGCTTTTGGCGGTTGTGAGCATGGCGTGCATGTTGAAGGCAAAATGTGTGCCGGAGGTTTCGAAGCGCCTGTCTGAAAAATTTGGCAAGCTCTGGCTGGCAGCGGAAGTCGTGCTGTTTGTGTTGGTCGGCGCGGCGGTCGATATCCGGTATACAGCAAGCGCTGGTGCGAGTGCGTTTTTGATGATCGGGATTGCGCTCCTGTTTCGTGCAGCAGGCGTGTTCTTGTGTATGGCAGGGACGCAGCTGAATAAAAAAGAGCGGCTGTTCTGTGTGATCGCCTATCTGCCGAAAGCAACCGTACAGGCGGCGATCGGGTCGGTTCCGCTGAGTCTCGGTCTGCCGTGCGGACAGCTTGTGCTCTCGGTTGCAGTGCTTGCGATTCTCGTGACCGCGCCGGTTGGAGCGATCGGGATGGACAAAACGTATCGGAGGCTGTTGGTGCATGAAGGCGGCGCGGCTGGGGAGAACCCCGGCGCATGAAATCTGCCTGCAGAAAGCTACATGGGAACTTCCGCACGTCAGTGCCCCAGTTCCTCCGCGCCATTCGCAAAACGCATCTGCGATGCTCACCGCTGCTTACGCAGCTACTTTTGCTCATAAGAGTAGCGCTCCCTCTGTAGCCTTCCGCAGGCAGATTTTCATGCGAGCATGAAATCTGCCCGCGGAAAGCTACATGGGAACTGGAAAAATTAAAAAACCTCTTTACAAATGAAAAAAGATAGGGTAGACTACATTGCATGAAAAATAGTGTCGTACATAAGATGTAGGCTGACAAAGGGGTCAGGAAACTTGCATTGCAGGTTTCCTGACCCCTTTCTTTCTGTAACATGGGTTCCATGTTACAGAAAGAGGCACTGACGTGCCTGAGATGCGCACTCGCGCGAAGATGAAAAATGTCGCAAGCGACCGCGCTCGGCGCGAGAATGTGCCAAGGCACATTCTTTTATGTGTAACATGGGTTCCATGTTACAGAAAAAGGCACAATCTTTTATGGATAACAAAGTATTTTTATGAACGGCACACTGACAGTAGGAAATGCTGTTGCAGGGCAGCAAGGAGGAGAGCATGGGCGTAAAATATGTATTTGTGACCGGCGGCGTTGTGTCCGGTCTTGGAAAAGGAATTACCGCAGCTTCGTTGGGACGGCTGCTCAAAGCGAGAGGATATCATGTAACCATGCAGAAGCTGGATCCCTATATCAATGTGGATCCCGGTACGATGAATCCGATCCAGCACGGAGAGGTATTTGTAACAGATGATGGCACGGAGACAGACCTGGATCTGGGACATTACGAACGGTTTATCGATGAAAGCCTGGATCAGAATTCCAATGTTACAACGGGTAAAATTTACTGGTCGGTTCTGCACAAGGAACGTCATGGAGATTACGGCGGCGGTACCGTACAGGTCATTCCTCATATTACAAACGAAATCAAATCGAAATTTTACCGGGAGAAGTCCCCGGAGGAAGATACCATTTCTATTATAGAAGTCGGCGGTACAGTCGGCGATATCGAAAGCCAGCCGTTTTTGGAAGCGATCCGTCAGTTTCAGCACGAGATGGGACGGGAAAATGCCATCCTGATTCAGGTTACATTGATTCCATATTTAAAGGCATCCGGTGAAATGAAAACAAAGCCGACCCAGATGAGCGTCAAGCAGCTGCAGAGTATGGGGATCTGGCCGGATATCCTGGTTTGCCGTTCGGATTATCCGATTGATGAAAAAATGAAAGAAAAGATCGGATTATTCTGTAACGTGAAAAAGGAACATGTTTTGCAGAATCTGGATGCACCGTCCCTTTATGAAGTGCCGATGATGATGGAAGAAGAGCATTTGGCTCAGGCGGTCTGTGAATGTTTGAATCTGCCCTGCCCGGAGCCGAATCTGGAAGACTGGAAAAAGATGCTGGAGGATCTGCATCATCCCACCAGTTCTGTCACCATCGCGCTGGTTGGCAAATATGTAGCTCTGCATGATGCTTATTTGAGCGTAGCGGAAGCCTTAAAGCACGGCGGCATCGCAAACCGCGCACAGGTCAACATCCGCTGGATCGATGCAGAAGAGCTGACACCGGAAAATCTGGAGGAATATCTGCACGATGTGGACGGCATTTTGGTACCGGGCGGATTCGGACAGAGAGGAACGGAAGGAAAGATTCTTGCAATCGGTTATGCAAGACGCAACAAAATTCCGTATCTTGGATTGTGTCTTGGCATGCAGCTTGCGATAGTTGAATTTGCAAGAAACGTAGCAGGACTTTCCAAAGCGGCGAGCATTGAGCTCGATCCCGAAACGCCTGATCCGGTCATCGCACTGATGCCGGAACAAAACGGAATTACCAATCTTGGCGGTACTTTAAGACTGGGCGCATATCCATGTGTCCTGCAGCCGGAAACACTGGCTCATGAGCTGTATGGAAAGACAGAGATTTCCGAACGTCACCGCCACAGATATGAAGTCAACAATGATTACCGGGAAGTGCTGACGAAAAACGGCATGGTACTTTCCGGACTGTCTCCGGACGGAAGAATCGTGGAGATGATCGAATTAAAAGAGCATCCGTTCTTCGTTGCAACACAGGCACACCCGGAATTCAAATCCAGACCGAACCTGCCGCACCCGCTGTTTGAGGGCTTTGTAAAAGCGGCAGTAGCATATGAAGCGGCAGGCAGCAGCGCCGTTTAAATAAGGAGGACTACCATGGGAGAAAATCAGGTACAGCAGGGACTTTACAGCCAGAGCTTTGAACATGATAACTGCGGCATCGGAGCTGTTGTTAATATCAAAGGCAGAAAAGACCACCAGATTGTTGCAGATGCGTTAAAAATTGTAGAACAGCTAGAACACCGTGCCGGAAAGGACGCGGAGGGAAAAACCGGAGACGGCGTCGGAATTCTGACTCAGATTTCCCATCGCTTTTTTTCCAGAGTATGTCAGGAAATCGGCATCGAACTCGGCGGCGAAAGAGAATACGGAATCGGCATGTTCTTTTTCCCGCAGAACGAGTTAAAGCGCAGCCAGGCGAAGAAGATGTTTGAGATTATTGTAGAAAAAGAAGGCATGAAGTTTTTAGGCTGGAGAGAAGTGCCGACTGCACCGGAGGTGCTGGGACATAAGGCAAGAGAATGTATGCCTGTCATTTGCCAGGGCTTTGTCAAAAAGCCGGAAAATATTGCAGCAGGGCTGGACTTTGACAGAAAGCTCTATGTGGTACGCCGCGTATTTGAGCAGAGTAACGATAATACCTATGTGCCGTCCTTATCGAGCCGGACCATCGTGTATAAGGGTATGTTTCTGGTGGGACAGCTGAGAACCTTCTTTAAGGACCTGCAGGATGCAGAATATGATTCCGCGATTGCAATTGTCCATTCCAGATTTTCGACCAATACGAATCCCAGCTGGGAGCGTGCACATCCGAACCGGTTTATTGTGCATAACGGTGAGATCAATACGATCAAGGGCAATGCGGATAAGATGCTGGCGCGGGAGGAAACAATGTGTGCACCGCGGTTCTCGGCAGATGATTTAACGAAGGTACTTCCTGTAGTCAATATAAATGGATCGGACTCCGCAATGCTGGACAATACACTGGAATTTCTGGTAATGAGCGGAATGGAGCTGCCGCTTGCGGTCATGATTACAATCCCGGAGCCCTGGGCCCACAATGATACGATTTCCCAGGAGGGACGCGATTTCTATCAGTACTATGCGACAATGATGGAGCCCTGGGATGGACCTGCTTCCATCCTGTTTTCGGACGGCGACCTGATGGGCGCTGTTCTGGACAGAAACGGTCTGCGTCCCTCCCGATATTATATTACAGACGATGACAGACTGATCCTTTCTTCTGAAGTCGGTGTCCTGGAAATTCCCGCAGAGCATATTTTGAAAAAAGAGCGACTGCATCCCGGTAAAATGCTGCTGGTGGATACTGTAAAGGGCGAAGTTTTAACAGACGAAGAAATCAAGGAGACCTACGCGAAGCGGGAGCCTTACGGCGAATGGCTGGATTCCAATCTGGTTACGCTGCATGAGTTAAAAATTCCGAATGAAAGGATTCCTTCTTATAATAAAGAAGAACGGGCGCGTCTGCAGAAAGCGTTTGGTTACACCTACGAAGAATACCGGGAGGGTATCTGCTCGATGGCGTTAAACGGAACCGAACGGATCGGCGCGATGGGTGTGGATACACCGCTGGCTGTCCTTTCCAAAGAATATCAGCCGTTGTTTTACTATTTCAAGCAGCTGTTCGCGCAGGTAACGAACCCTCCGATCGATGCGGTCCGGGAAAAAATCGTCACTTCCACAACCGTATATGCCGGCAAGAACGGAAATCTTCTGGAAGAGAAGCCGGAAAACTGCCAGGTACTGAAGATCAATAATCCGATCCTGACAGACCTCGACCTGTTGAAGATCCGCACGATGAAAAAGCCCGGCTT
>UMLG01072167.1_pt1 | contig 24169 bp, 30 predicted proteins | sample 1966511 | NCBI WGS metagenome assembly UMLG01 (sample SAMEA4836195, study PRJEB28245) | human gut metagenome | biome: gut microbiome; material: fecal sample | place: Denmark | collected 2008
GATAACGGCAGCGATGATGGCTAAGCTTGGAAAGCGCGGCATTTCCTTGCGCATTCCCGGTGCTTCTTGCTCATTCGTTCGAAAACTTGACAACCAAAAGCCAGGCGCGGCTCTTTACGGGGGGGGGTTCCTGCTTTCAATGAGCGCGGCTGCGGACAAAGCGGCTGCGGACAAAGCGGCTGCGGGCAAAGCGGCTGCGGAAGTTGTCGAGCTTTCCGATCGTGAGCTAAAGATCGTAGATTCGCTTGCCTGATCTGAGCAAGTGAGCATAAAGACGCGCCCCTATCAGGCACACTTAAGAGTTTAATTCGTCAAGAAATGCAAAAAAATATTAGAAAAAGCTAATATTTACTGTTTACTTAAACCTTAGAAAATGCTAATATTTAATCATTAAGTAAGGAGGTGACATGCAAAGACGAGAGTTGGTCAGAATCCTAAAAGCAGCGGGGTTTATCTCCAAAGGCGGTACAAACCACGAGAAGTTCTATAAAGGCGGAAAAACGGTTTTAGTGAAGCGTCATAGAGAGATTGAAGACCAGATTGCTAAGAGGATTTTACGGGAAGCGGGGCTTAGATAGCCCCTCCTCCCTACCTTGTCTTTGCATTTGAAAGGAGAAAATCATGTTATATATCTGCGAGTTCGAATTTTTTGATTCTGACGGCTTCATCTGTGCTTTTCCTTGCAATGATATAGGAGCAGGAACTTTTGGAGACAACCTAAACGATGCGGTAGAAAGTGCCGCTGACTGGCTTACTTGCATTGTTGATGATGCTTTGATGAGCGGCAAAGAACTCCCAGAGATTAGCTTCGGACATGAACCAAGGCACGGCGGTAAAATCATTGCAATTGCAGTATCAAGAGAGCTTGAAGACATCCCAGCTATTACAGCATCAGAAGCAGCTCGAGAATTAGGGGTTAGCACCGCACGAGTAGCTCAGCTCATAAACGCGGGGTTGCTTGATTCATGGAAAGATGGGACTAAAAGAATGGTTTCAAGAGAATCCGTTGACGCTCGAAAAGAAGATAACCCAAAGGCTGGAAGACCAAAGAATCTAGCTGTGATATAGTGACCTCACTGATTCTCGTCAGTGCATGTGAAACCCCGCTTCGGCGGGGTTTTCTTTTGCCCTGCGACACGCCAGCAGAATTAGCGGCATGGCTAAAGAGAAATGCACAAAGGACGTAATAAGGATCGCCGTGAAGCTCAAGAAGCACGGCGCTTTGGACAAGGACATCGCCCTTGCCTGCGGCGTATGCCCTCAGACGCTTAGCACGTGGCTCCATCATCCGCAGACCGAAAATCAGCGCGAATTTTCCGAAGCCGTCAAAAAGGTCGAGGTCGATTTCAAGGACAAGCTGACGCAGATCATCATGAGGGACGCGCAGGAAAGGGACTGGAAAGCGGCGGCGTGGCTGCTTGAAAGGAAGTATCCCAACGAGTACGGCAGGGTAACCAGGGTCATCGATGATTCGGGCGATTCCGAAGAGGTTCCGCGCATCGTGTTCAACCCGAAGAAGGGCGGCAAGGGATGAGGAGCATCAACCTAGCCGACCTGACGATCAGCAAGTTTTACGGCGTTGTTGAGAGCGCATTGAACCACGATCACGGCGAGTTTTGGCTGATGGGCGGTCGAGCTTCGCTCAAATCGAGCGTTATCAGTCTGCTGATCGTGTGCCTGATCGTTGCGTTCCCGTGGGCGAACGCCGTTGTCGTTCGGCGCTTCGGGAACACGCTTCGCGATTCCGTTTACGCGCAGATCATATGGGCGATCGACATCCTGGGTTTGTCGAGCTTCTTCCACGCGAGGGTTTCTCCGATGGAGATCGTTTACGTTCCCACCGGGCAGAAGATCGTTTTCCGAGGGATGGACGATCCCCTAAAGATGAAGGGCGTGAAGTTCGTTAAAGGCTACTGCGCTATCCAATGGTTCGAGGAGCTTGACCAGTTCGAAGGCTGGGAAGCCGTCAGGAGCGCGTTGAAGTCTTTCAAGCGCGGCGGCTCGGTGTTCTGGACTTTCTACAGTTACAACCCGCCTAAGACGCTTTGGAGCTGGGTAAACCGCCAATGCCTTGAGATGCAGCGCAAGCCTGGCTGCCTGGTGCATCACAGCACGTACCTAGACGTTGTGGAGGGCGGTCACGCCGATTGGCTTGGAGAGCCTTTCATCGAGGATGCCGAGTGGTTGAAGCAGACCGACCCCACCGCATACGCATGGGAGCTGATGGGCGAGATCACGGGAACTGGCGGCTCGGTGTTCGACAACATCGTTGAGCGCAGGATCGGCGATTCGGAGGTTGCAGGGTTCGAGCGCGTAAGGAACGGCGTTGACTGGGGATGGTTCCCCGACCCGTGGCGCTTCATTCGCGGCGAGTGGGTTCCACGAGAGCGCAAGCTGATCCTGTTCGAGGAGCATTCGGCGAACAGGAAGCTTCCGAAGGAAACGGGCGAGATCGTAAGGCGATCGTTGACTTACCCCGACTACAAGGGCGGCACCGCATACACGCACAATGACGTTGTGTGGTGCGATGACACGGCAGACGGCAAGCAGCAGATGGCGGATTACCGCCGAACCTTCGGGATCAACGCGAAGCCAGCGAGGAAAGGAAACATGCGGCGCATAAGCTACATGTGGCTCGCAGGCTTGCGTTCCATCGAGATAGACCCCGTTAGATGCCCCAACGCCTTCGAGGAGTTCCGATTGAAGGAGTTCGAGCGCAACAAGGCGGGGGAATGGATTGACGAGATTCCAGACGGCAACGACCACAGCATAGATGCCGTCCGTTACATGATGATGAGCGATGTTCTGAGGAGCGCATAGGTGGCAACAAGCGAAGAAGTAGACTACACGGTTCCGTTGCATGTTCGGAAGTACCTTACGAGCCTAGGGTACGAGCTGTGCGATGGCGTTATGACCGACCTTATAGAGCAATGGCGGGACTGCTACGCATCCCGTGGAGAGTTTTACGACTACCACGACAAGGACGGCATGGGGCATACGCTCAAGATTCACCGCCGATCCTGCAAGCCTGCGAAGCGTGTATGCAAGGAATGGGCGGCGCTTATGTTCAGCGACCCCATCACCGTCTCATGCGAGGACGAAGCCTGCAACGCATGGCTCGCCGATTACCTTGAGGGGATCAACTTCTTCGGGAACGGTAAGCAGCTTGTGCAGGATGCCTTCGCCCTCGGCACTGGCGCGTGGGCGCTGTGGCTCGATCTTACGGCGCAGAAGATGCAGGTTCGCCGATACAAGGCTAAGCAGGTTCTGCCGCTCACGTGGGACGATGACGGCGTTACGGAATGCGCGTTCACGAGCCGTGTTGCAATCGGCGGCAAGGTGCTCGATCAGGTGCAGCTGCACGTATCAGAGCCTGACGGCTACCACATCAAGACTGTTCTGTTCGATCGAAAGACGAAGAAGCGCGTAGCCGTTGACGGCGTGGTCGATGACCTCGCCACCGACTGTGAAACGCCAACGTTTGCGCTTGTGAAGCCTGCTATCTCAAACACGTTCGTAGACATCACGCCTTACGGGCAGAGCGTTTTCGCCGATTCGATCGATGAGGTTCAGGCGGTCGATCTTTGCTTCGATGCGATCTTCAACGAGGTCGATCTTGCTAAGCTCCGTATCTTCATCGATGACATGCTCATCGATGTGCAGGACAAGGACGGAAACCGCCAGGCTATCCCGTTCGGCAAGAACGACAACACGGTTTACCGCAGGGTCAGCGGCGTTGGCGATGGTCAGCCTATCGTGCCGTTTGCACCTCAGATGCGTACTGAGCAGCAGGTAAGCGCATACCGCCTGGCGATCCAGAAGCTTGGCGATGACTGCGGGTTCGGAAAGAAGTATTTCGACATCGATGCGGCAGGCGGCATGAAAACCGCTCAGGAAGTCGTTTCCGACAACGCCGACCTGATGCGCAACATCAGAAGCCACGAGCGTTTAATGCAGGGAGCGATCGCCGACATCTGCCGCGCATTGTGCCATTGCGCAACGAGGTTCCTCGGCGCTGGTCTGGGCGATCCTGGCACCATCACGGTCAACTGGGACGATTCTGTGATTGTCGATACGCAGGCTGAGAAGGCGCAGGATCAGAGCGAGCTTAACGTAACGCTGAACCCTTGGGAGTACCGCAGGAAGTGGTACGGCGAGAGCGAGGAGGAAGCGAAGGCTAACGTTCCTGGCGCTATCGCAGAGGACGATTACGCAAGCTTCGGTGAGCAGTAATGCTTGACGAGGAGAAGGACGCTAGCGCCGAATCGGAGGACGCTCTAAGCGATATGGAGCTTGCGATGCTCATTGCAGCCGCTTCTGCCCTCGTTTCCGCTCCGATAGCGCACAAGGCTATCAGGAAGAGCGGGAGGGCGCTTCTCGCGAAGTTGCAGCAGATAGCGGGGGCGAACCGAGAATCCGTTAACGAAGCCATCGAGCACGACTTCCGAGGGAGCTTCATACGCAACTGGATTGCAGACGTTGAGGACGCTGGGAAGTCCACACCGAAGGCTGCAAGCCTTGCCGCGAAGAGGGCGCAGCAGAGGGCAAGGAAGCCGATTGCAAGCGTCCAGCGGTACGCAGCCAAGATGTCGCAGCAGATGGCGCAGAGCGCCTACATGGAGTACCTAAAGATTGCTTCGGAAGCGGCGTTTGCTTCCACGGGCAACATCGATGATCCAGGCGTGGGATACGAACGGGCGCTGTCGGCAGGAATTGCGAAGATGGCGCGTAAAGGCTTGACGGCTTCGACCTACACGCGCAAGGACGGGACGGTTGTGCATGTTCCCGTTGACGTTGGAATCAGGAGGGCGATTGCGGCTGAGGGGCGCGAGCCTAAGATCAAGGCAACGCTCGATGCCGCTGACAGCTCGTTCGGCTTGGTCGAGGTGAGCAAGACGGCGAACCCCCGCGACACGCACCACTGCTGGGAGGGGCGCGTTTACTCCACCGGCGCGAGCACCGCAGGCTTCCCGAGCTTCGAGGATGTCGTAGGCGATCAGATCAACGACTACAACTGCGGTCACCGTATCCGCGTTTTCAACCCAAACATCGGGCGGCGTTTCTCCGACCCGCTTGAGGGGACGGGATACACGGCTGAGCAATCGGCGGCGCTGCACGCCGAGCAGGCTAAGCTTGAGAACGACATCCGAAAGCTAAAGCGCGAGCACGAGGTGCTTCACGGCATGAAGCTCGATACGGATGACGTTAACCGCCGTCTGAAATACAAGCGCGGCGAGCTGCAATCTCTGATAAACAGGCATCCGAAGATATTGAGCCGCCGCGAATGGCGCGAGTACACATACGAGAAGGCAAGGCGCAGGCTCGGACTTTACGGAAAGGTTCACCTCGACAAGAACCAGCAAATGACGGTGATGCTGAAAAGCGGCACGGCATATGCGCAGAGCAAGATACGCAAAGCTGAAAGGGCGAAACTTGTAGATAGGGCGCTTGCGGACAACTCAATTGCGATGATGGAAAGGCGCTCAATGAATGACAGGCAGTTCAGGCTGAATGCTAGGAAGCTAAAGAAGGAAAAAGGCTTTTTCAACATTGCGGCACACGGATTGCCTGGATACGTGGAAGCATATGGTAAGCGAATTGATGCAGAAACAGTTTGGGATATTGTGCGGAAAAGCGATGGATACAGCGGTGAGGATATTCGCCTTTGCGTGTGCTTTGGAGCCGTGGAAGACGAGAACGGTAGGTCGATAGCTCAGGAGCTTGCCAACATATCGGGCAAGAAGGTGAAGGCGGCTACGAAGTTCTTCTTCATTCGCCAAGACGGTTCGTATTACGTTGGCAGCGATTTCTGGCATTCGGATGGTAAAATGGAGCTGTTCGAGCCGAAGGGAAAATCATGATTGGAAGCGAGAAGAGATTCGAGAAGGCGAGCGATGCCCTTCTTTCCATGCAGACGGAGATAGCGTCCGCGATGGAGCGCCTGTCCGAAACCCCGTATGCGGTCGCTTCAACGCAAACCTATGATATGGTCACTGGCGAACAGCTCGGTGCCTTGTGCGCGTACATCCATGACGGGTTCGGCTGGACTTCGGAAGACCTTTACAATTTCAAACATTACGGGTTGGTCGATTACAGCAGCGAATACGCAAAAGCCGCATTCGAGCATTTTCTTGAGCTAGTTTCCGCGTAATTGACATTCAGAACCCCCGTTTTTGTGGAATACACGCAAAAACGGGGTTTTATTTATCCATTAAGCCGTTTCCGAGGTCGATAGATCGAAGAAGCGGCTTCTTTTATGCGATTGCTCAGGATTGCGGAAAACCCGCAACAGGCATGAGCAAAGCGCCATAACCGATGAAAGCCGCAAAAAGCGGCTTTTCTTTTGCCTATAAACAGGATTTCTGTTCATAGACCAAAAAAACGGCTTGTTTTTCGGTCTATCGCCCTGACGCATCAAAGCGCCCTGCGACACGCAAATAGATTCTTCCTTGCTTGGGATAGCGCAAAAAACCCACCTAAGAGCGGAGAGAACCGCGCAAACAACCACTAGGAAGGAACAGGAATGCAAAAGCAAAACGATCCAGAAGAGAACAAGCTTACCGCGCAAGGAGCAGGCGAGAACGCCGATGGCGGCAACGCCAATGGCGAGAACGCCAACGGTGAAGGCGCACAGGGCGAGGGAAACGATGGCGATGACGGCAAGGTGCTAGACAGCCACGGTCAGCCAGGAATCAACAAGGAGCGCCACGACAAAGAGGTTGCCGAGTTGAAGAAGCAGATCGAGGAATTGAAAGCCGATGCCGCAGAAGCCGCCGAATCGAAGGCTAAGCGTGATGAGTTCGAGCAGAAGGTCAGCGACCTTGAGGGCAAGCTTGCCGATTCCGAGCTGTCGCGAAAGCTTGAGAAGGTAGGTTGCCGATCCGTCAAGGCTGCAAAGGCTCTGCTTCCCGATTATGACGGAGACGTTGAGAAGCTACGCGCTGCCGAGCCGTTCCTGTTCGAAGAGGTCAAGCCTACTGGCTCCACGGGATTCAAGCCGAAGGCGGCTGATCCCAAGGACGATCAGGAGGAGCTTGACAAGCTATTCGGAATCAAGAAGTAAGGAGCAATAATGCCCGTAAACCTCGGAGATTACGCATCTAAATTTACCACGCAGCTCGATACCATCATCGAGCGCGAATCCCTGACCTCCGACCTCGGAAACGGCGGTCTGCTCGGCGAGTTCACCGATGCAGGCGAGGTCAAGGTTCCCGACATCGTTGTCGAGGGACTGGCTGATTACAGCCGAACCGATGGCTTTGTGTCCGGCGGCTACACCTTCGGCTGGCAGACTTACAAGCTTCGCTACGATCGCGGTCGAGAGTTCAACATCGACATCCTCGATGACGAGGAACGTGCGAAGATCGTCTCTGCTAACGTGATGAGCGAGTTCACGCGAACCAAGGTCATCCCTGAGATGGACGCTGTTCGTTTCGCAACCATGCACGAGCACGCAGGCGTTCAGAAGGCAGAGACTATCACCACGCCCGAAGCAGCCGTGAAGGCTATCGACGCTGCTGAGAACAAGATGCAGGACATCGGCATCGACCTCTCTGACGTTTTGCTCTACTGCACCAGCGAGTTCAAGTCTCTGCTTCGAGCAGCGCAGAATTACCGCATGAGCCAGGGCGAGAACCCCAACGGTCGATTCACCATCTACGATGACATGAAGATCGTTCCCGTGCCTTCCGCTCGATTCCAGACGAAGATCGAGCTGCTTGACGGCACCACTTCCAGCGAGGAAGCAGGCGGCTTCAAGGCTGCTTCCGATGCGAAGCTGATCAACTTCATGCTTGTAGATCCTTCTGCCGCACTGGCGATCCAGAAGCACCAGACGCTTCGCTACTTCTCCCCTGCGGTAAACCAGAAGCGCGATGCGCATCTTTGGCAGTATCGCGTGTTCCACGACCTCCTCGTTCTCAAGAACAAGAAGGACAAGATTTACGCTTCCGTCCCCGCAGCTTAGGAGGGGGTTTCGAATGTCAACAATCGTAGGAACCAACGGCGCAGCAGAGCAGAAGCCTAAGCGCAAGCGCATGCAGAAGCCTGCCGAAGAGGTCAAGGCTGAGGAAGCCTTGCAGCCTGCCGAAGCGCAAGCCGAAGCCGAAGCTGAGGAAACGGAAGGCGAATAGGCTAATGGGCGCATTCGACCCAAATTACGAGGAATACAAAGCCTTCGGCGGCACGTTGGAGGGCGCAACGTTCTCCGCGCTGCTGCCCAAGGCTAGCGCCATTGTCCGCGACCTTGAGTTCCCGAACGAGCCATCTGATTCGAGCGCGGAAGCGCACAAGAGGGCGGTCTGCGCTGCCGTATCTGCCTTTGGCGAGAGCCAGGCATACGCTGGCGGCGGCTTCTCGATCGGCTCTTTCAGCGTTAGCGGCGGTGGCTACTCCGAATCGGTGCAAGCCGTTGCAGATGCGGCAAGGCGCGAGCTTGTAGGCTCTGGCTTGCTGTTCAAGGGGATGATCAGATGATCCCGCCAATTCCTATATCGGTACGCACATCGAGCATTCAGGTTCGCAAGCCTGTTGAGAGCGATTTCGGCGGCGAGTACGGCGAGCCTGAGACGATCGAGAACGTGCGGTTCGAGGGCGTTTCCGCGATGGTTCGCGATGAGTACCGCCTTGTCGATGGCGCTAAAGGCTTGCTTTGGGTCGATGCGACCAGCAAGGGCGCGTTCGCTATCCCCGAAGGCTCGCTTGTGTCGGTTGACGGCGGCGAGTGGCTAACAGCCGCTTCCGTTGCCCCGTTCAAGGGTTTCGGAACGCGCATACACCATTGGGAGATTCAGCTGTCATGAGCGATGGGATGCGTTTCAAGGTCGAGTTCGATGCCGAGGAGCTTCTTGGGCGCTTTGTGTCGGAGAACGCGAAGAAGGTTCTGCTCGATGACATCAAGGCTGATTCGAGCAAGTACGTGCCTGTGCGAACGGGAAACCTCCGCGATGATTCTGTGGTTGTAGATGTCTCGGACGGCTCGGTTTCGTGGACAGCGGAGTACGCGCAGGCTATGTACGAGCGCGACCACGTGGGATCGACCAAGAACGACAAAGCCACGGGACACTGGTTCGAGACGGCTAAGGAAAACCATCTAGACCAGTGGACTCAAGACGTTAAGGACGCTCTGTTCTCAAGATGAAACACACTATCGACCTACCGATTGCAGCAAGGGACGCTATAAGGGCGTGGGGGTTCTCTGACGCTGAGTGCCGCAGGCTCGACACCATGACGGGCAAGAGCGGGATCGTTGTTCGGCACATCGGAACAACGGTTTCGAGCGCCTATTACAGCGGCGAGCGGACGCTTCGGTACGTGTACCAGGTTGTGAGCCGCAGGACATCTGCGGCGCAGGCGATGGAGGAAGTCGCAACAATCGCGTACATGATGGAGCACATGCCGCTGACCAGCTCAAACGGCTCTTTCCGCTGCATCGATCAAGAGATTTACACGGAACCGCACGAGATAGCGGTTGACGATTCAGGCTATCACGTTTGGGCGGTCGGCTTCGTTGCCGAGATCGTGCCGAACAGCCGATAAGGAGGAATCACATGGACATCGGATTCGCAATGAACTATGCGAACCTTTACGAGATCAACACCACGCCCGAAGCGGCGGCTCCAACGTGGGAGCGCGTAGCGGCAGGCATCAACTCCGTTGAGTGGGAGGGCAACGAGGAGGTTGCTCAGGATTCCTACTACGATGGGGACGGTCTTTCCTCTTCGGAGGTCACTGGCGGTCAGATCGTTGGCACCTTTGAGGGACACCGAATCCACGGCAACCCCGCGCAAGACTTCATCGCTTCCCGCCTGGTTGCCTACGGCGCAGACCGCAAGACCGACTTCAAGTGGATCGCGCCAGACGGTCAGACGCTTGAGGGCATCGTCACCATCGCGAACATCAATCCGCAGGGCGGCGATCCAAACGCTAAGTCGGACTTCGGTTTCGAGGTTCACTTCAACGGAATGCCGCGCTTCACCGAGGGCGATTCCGACACGTTCCCCGAAGCGATCCAGGCAACCGCAGTAACGGTAAAGGTTGGCGAAACCGCAAGCGTGAACCCGACCATCACGCCTGAGAAGGCTTCCCCCGCCGTTGTCTACGCGATCGAGGACACGAAGATCGCAACCGTTGACGCTAACGGCACGGTTAAGGGTGTTAAGGCAGGCAAGACGAAGGTAACGATCAAGTCTTGCGTTCGCCCGATCATCGCGATTCAGGCAGATGTCGCGGTGTCCGGCTCTTAAGCCACGCCGTGCGACAAGCCACAAAGATATAGAGCCGTCAGGGGCAAGCACCGCACCGCTTCCCCTGGCGGTTCTTTTTGTCTGCGGGTGCGGAAAGCAGATAGCGAGGTGCGGCACATGGCAACCGTAATCGGATTGAAAAAGACAAAGCAGGAGATCAAGATCGATGATTCCCCTGATTCCCCGTCCTTTGTGATGGACATGGGCGCAACGAGCGTATGGGGCAACGCGCAGAAGCTGCATTCCCTGCTCGGAGATGCGCGGAAGATCGAGCTTCTTCTGAACGAGATCGATGAGGACAACCAGGCGCTTGCGGATGAAGCGGTCGCCAAGACCAACGAGCTTTATGAGACGATCATCGATTCCTATCTTGAGGAAGGCGCATACCAGCAGATCGTTGATTACATTTCTGGCGGCAACCGAACCGATGCGCTTTTTGCCCTGGCTCCGCTGATCTCGTTCTTCACCGAGAAAACCGTTGAGGTCATCGGCGAGCTTGATAAGGGCGCTAAGGAGAGGTACCTGGCAGATGTTGCAGCGCAAGCGCAGTAGGAAGCCAACGGCGTTCCTGTACGGCGGCGAAGAGGTGCTTGTCTTCGCCGATGCGCGAACATCGCTCAAGGTTATCGACCTCTTCAACGATGGCGAGCTTTACGAGGAGCTTAAAGCCGAGATTCTTCTTCGCCTTCTGTTCCCCGACCCTGCGGGAACGGTGAAGCGGCTCGGTGCAGGCTTCAAGCCGTTTCTCTCCGAGCTGCTTTGGGAGCTTTGCGGCTTGGACGTTGACGGCACTCACAGCGGCGATATAGGCGGTGAGCGCGTCATCGACTTCAAGCACGATTCCGAGCTTATCAGCGCATCGGTGATGGCTGCATACGGTCGCTCCTTTGACGAGCTGGCGAGCCAATGCACCCTGCGCGAGCTAACCGTGCTGCTCGGTCTTGCGCCCTATGAGACACCGATCGGGCAGGCGGTCTATTACCGCACGGCGAAGCCGCCGAAGGCAACCAAGTACAACAAAGAGGAAGTCGCTAGGTTCAAGCGGCTCCAAGAACACTACCGGATTAAAGACCAGGTGCGGGTTGGGGATTCGATGCAACGGCAGTCGCAGGCTGCCTTCGATGCTTTCAAATCGCTCAGCATATCAGCGAAAAGGGGTTAGCCTATGGCGGCTGACGGCACCGTAACAATCAAAGCCATCCTCGATGCCGCTGGGGTTACTGGCGGCATCAAGCAGATAAAGCAGGGTCTAGCGGACGTTAAGGACGCTGCAAGCAAGGTCACGTTCGAGGAGCTTAAGACTGGCGGCACCAACGCCACGGCTCTAAGCGGATCGTTGAAGGGTCTGGGCGGCACGGTAACGCAGCACGTGACCATGCCCATAGCAGGCATGGGGGCGGCTATCTTCAAGAGCGCGTCCGACTTCGACACGGCTGCAAGCAAGATGTCGGCTTCTCTCAACCTCCCGAAGGAGACGGCTGAGGAGTTCAGCCGAATCGGGCAGGGCATCTACACAAACGGCTGGGGCGAATCGCTCGGCGAGGTAAACGATGCCCTCTCGTACACCGCCCAAACGCTCAAGAACACCAGCGGCAACACGCAGGAATGGCAGAAAGACTGCGAGATCGTAACGCAGAACGCGCTGGTGATGGCTGATGTTTTCGGCGCTGACGTTAGCGAATCCGTGCGCGGCACGAACGCCTTGATGGAAGGCTTCGGTCTTTCTGCGCAGGAAGCAAGCGACCTCATGGCTGCTGGTATGCAGCGCGGATTGAACTACACCGATGAGCTTGGTGACAACCTCAGCGAGTATTCGGTTCGCTGGGGCGAAGCGGGAATGAGCGCAAGCCAGTATTTCAGCCTGCTCGAAGCAGGCACCGCGAACGGCGCTTACAACCTAGACAAGGTGGGGGACTTCCTCAACGAGTTCCTAACGTCTTTGTCCGATGGTCGCATGGAAGCGGGAATCGGCGCATTCAGCCAGGGAACGCAGGACGTTTTCAAATCATTCCAGCAAGGCGGCGCAACGGCTCAGGACGTGCTGAACGCCGTTGTGGGCGAGCTTGGGTCGATGCCCGACCAGTACCAGGCGGCGCAGATTGCTTCTGCAACGTGGTCATCGCTCGGCGAGGACAACGCAATGGGCATGATCGAATCGCTTGCTAACGTCTCCGATTCCTTCGGGGACGTTGACGGAGCTGCAAGCGAGATGGCGGACACAATGAGCCAGAGCCTAGGGGCGCAGGCAACGAGCGCGTTCCGCGAGCTTGTGGCTGCATTGGAGCCTTTGGGGGAGCCTTTGGTCAACATCGCCAAATCGCTTGCTCCCGTGGTGAACGGCTTCGCGCAATGGTTCGCATCGCTCGGGAGCGGTGGGCAAACCGCAATCGCCGTTATCCTCGGTATCGTTGCGGCAATCGGTCCATTGCTATCGCTTGCTGGAACCGTTATTACCGTTCTGCCGATGCTCGGCGGCGTGTTCGCGGCGATCGCAAGTCCCGTGGGAATCGCAATCGCGGCAGTTGTTGGCGCTATCGCCGTCATCACGATCCTTTGGAACACCAGCGAGGAGTTCCGCAACGCGGTAATGGCGATCTGGGACGGCATCTGCCAGGCGTTCTCTGCTGCTGGCGAGTTCATCGGCGCTGCAATCCAGGGCATCGTTGACTTCTTCGTCAACCTTGACAACACGATTGCGAGCTTCGCAGGGGCGGTCGTTAACTTCTTCACGGTCACGATCCCAGAAGCGTTCAGCTCCTTCATAGAGTTTTTCGCTTCGATCCCCGAAGCCATCGGAACGTTCTTGCAGACGATTATCGATAGCGTTGTCAACTGGGTTTTGCAGATGGTGCAGAACGCGTACAACGCAGGCTCGCAGTTCGTGCAGACGATCATCGACTTCTACTCTCAGCTCCCTGGGCGCGTTTGGGAGTTCCTTTGCAGCGTTGTGTCGAACGTGGCGAACTTCGTCTCTCAGATGATCGGAAAGGCACAGGAGGTCGGCTCTCAGTTCCTTGGGAAGATCGTTGAGTTTTACTCTCAGCTCCCTGGGCGCGTTTGGGCGTTCCTAAGCGATGTCATCGGCAAGGCTGCTAGCTTCGTCTCCGAGATGGCGGGGAAGGCTAGGGATGCAGGCTCGCAGTTCATGTCCAACATCGTCAACGCGCTCTCTCAGATTCCTGGCATGGTTTGGAACATCGGCTCAAACATCGTCAGGGGCATCGTTGGCGGTATTCAGAGCAATATCGGGAGCATTGCCAACACGCTGTTAGGCGGCGTAAGGAACGCAATCGACAACGTGAAGTCGTTCCTCGGCATTCACTCGCCATCGCGCCTTATGCGTGACCTTATCGGTAAGAACATGGCGCTCGGCTTGGAGATCGGCTACGAGCGGAACGACCCGATGGGCGCAATCGTAGACAGCGTCAAAGGCTTTGCATCTGACGTTAAGGGCGGCTTCGATTGGTACGCGAGCAGCAAGACGCTTGGGTGCTTGCAGACCGTTCCAACAACGGCGGCGGTTGGAAGCGGTGCGGTGAGCACGACCAACAACAACACCGCGACAAACAACAGTTACACGTTCAGCGGTGACATCGTGATCAAGTGCGATGACGCTGAGCAGGTTCACGACATGGGCGAGCTTGCCCGTGCGATCATGAAGGCAGGTGGATACCGTGGCTGACGCATACAGCTCATGGATCGTTGAGTGGCACGGCGGCAAGACCAGGGCGTATGTCAGCGCCTGGGTCGAGAGCCAGACCGACAAGAAGGCTGTTATCAGGATTCAAGGATGCTGCAACGCTTGGAGGATCACGCAGTACGGGCGGCGCATCAGGATCTATGTTGACGGCAATGAAGTCGGCACCACTACCGATGTTGTGTTCTCGCGCTACGGTGCGGGGAACTTCGGATGGATCGATAAGCGCGTAACGGTCGATCGCCAGAGGAACGGTCGCAACGTCACATGCTCCTGTCTGATCAAGAAGGAGGTAGTCAACGGCTACGGCGCATCCGGCAAGGACGAGCAGCGCACCGCTTCGGTTAACGTCTGGGTTGGTGCCGCGATCCTTCGCCCTCCATCCAAGCCTGGCAAGCCGAACGTCTCTCGCGGCAAGGCTGGGATCATCAACGTTGATTGGGAGAACAACGCAGCGAACGCCGTCAAAACGCAGGTTCAGCGCATGGAGTACGGCGGCGATTGGGCAACTGTTCTAAACGCTTCGAACGTTGTCACGAGCTACAGCGATTCGGTAGGTGCGGGAACGTTCGCCTACAGAGTTCGCTACGAGAACGCAGACGGCTACTCTGGCTGGTCTGATGTATCGGAGTTCATCACGAGCCTTCAAGCACCAGCGGTGCCAACGATTATCTCCCCTTTGAACGGCGATACTCTCAACATCTCTGACGGCAACCCCACGCTGAGGTTCGCCCACAACCCGCAGGACGGCAGCGAGCAGACGGGCGCTCAGGTTCGGTGGCGAGCCGACACGGAAACCGATTGGCAGACGGTGACGCTAACCACGGAATCGTCCCTGCTGCTCAACGTCATCACCGATGCAACGGTGAACAAGAACATCACGTGGCAGGTTCGCACAAAGGGCGCATACGATGGCGGCGGGACGGCTGAGAATGCGTGGTCTGCGTGGAGCGCAGCGATCACCTTCTTCATCAGAACGGCACCTCAGATTACCGTAAGCGTTGCGGAGAAGATCACAGAGGTTCCCGTCTCCGTGTCGTGGGACTACGAGGACGCAAGCGGCACACAGGCTTACTATTCCGTGTCTTTCGTAAACGATGACGGCGTGGTTGTGTACTACGAGCGGTTAGAGGGAGCTGCCACATCGGTCGAGATCAAGCCTACGGACTTCACGCCAGTTCATCAGCGCACGTACACGGTCGAGGTTTTGGCAGTGTCCACAACGAGCCTTCAAGCGGTTGATTCCGCTTCGTTTACGGTCGATTACACCCCGCCAGCTGACCCAGTGTTCTCCGTGATGCTCGATCCTGACACGCACTCGAACGAGGTCACCGTTTACGACACCCTCAACGCCGTTGCAACCGAGCATTTCAACGTTTTCCGCGATGGCGAGCTTGTGGCAGACACGCTATACGATGGGCAAAGCTTCGTTGATGTTCTGCCGCCTTTGGACAAGCCGATCACGTACCGTGTCGTTGCCTACGCTGCTTCTGGCGCGGTTGCGGAAGCTTCGCAGACGGTGAAGGTTCCTTCAAACGGCTTCCTTTGCGTGAACTACGGCGCGGGGAACGCCAAGGTTGCGAAGATGCGCAGGAACCTGAGCAACCCCGATGGCGTTAAGGGCGAGAAGGTGATTCGAACCGTTGCAAGCTCGAAGCTCCCGAAGGTTTTCTACGGAACCCACAAGACAAGGGAGAACACGGCTAAGGCTGACGTTTGGGCATTCCGCGATGTCCTTGGCGATGGCGATCTGGCAAGCCTTGCGGCGTTCATCGAGCTTGAGAACCACAACGGGGACGTGTGGCTGCGCTTCCCGTTCGGCGATCTGATCCTCGCAACGATCGACACATCGCACGACATGGACACTGGATCGCGCAACTGGGCAAGCGTCTCGATCGATTGGCAGGAGGTTTCCCGATGATCGACATGAACAAGGGAGGTCGAACGACCTCCTGGCGCTTCGTTCGCGTTCGGCGCGTTGTTGGCTGGAAATCGGAAGCATACGAGGACAACGCCTACGAGGAAGTGGGCATTGTGAGCGGCATCACGTCATGCAGCATCGAGGAATCTCAGCTTACGAGCCTTAAGGTTTCTGGCTCGATCGAGTACGTGGACATGCCCGACCTCGGGGACGATCTACTGCGCGTCTACGCAGATATGGAGCTTGACGGCGAGGTCGAGTCCAAATGCTACGGTACTTTCTTCGTCTACTCGAAGAGCGAGGAGGTTTGCGAAGGCTCGCACGTGGGAACCGCCGACCTTTACAGCGTTCTTGTGCTGCTTGAGCAGCGCCTGCTTGAGGGCAATTACGCAGTAGGGGCGGCGTACACGGCTAATTACCTCCCCGTTGTGTCCGAGATGGTGTACGAGGTTGGCTTGCCGCTGATGCTTACGCCTGGCGGCTGGGAGGTCGCAGCCACTAAGACATGGGAGGTCGGAACCTCCTTTCTTGAGATGGCGAACGACATCATGGAGCTTTACGGATACGGCTCGCTCAACGTTGACGTTTGGGGGAACGTGATCGCAAAGCCTTACCAAGACCCCGAGACGGCGGTAGCGACCACGGTATTCAGCGATACCGAAGAGGACGTTTCGGACGAGACGATCAAACGAGAATGGGACGTTCACGATACGCCTAACGTTGTGGTTGTGCGCTCTAAGCTCAAGGACGATTCCGAGGTCATCGGATCGGCTGAGAACGCCGATCCGAACAACCCGTACAGCACGGCGGCGCGTGGGATGCGCATAGTACGGTTCGAGGAGGTTGAGGGGCTTGAGACGAAGGCGCAATGCCAGGAGAAGGCTAAGGCGCTGCTGATCGAGGGGATGCAATCAATCGAGCGCCTTACGATCGGTCACGCAGGCAAGCGGTTCAACGCAGGAGATACCGTTGCAGTTGACTACCAGCGAAGCGGATTGAGCGGGAAATACAGCGCATACAAGCGCAGCGTGAAGGCAACTCCAGACACCGAGAGCGAGACAACGATGAGAAGGACGGTGAAGCTTTATGGCAACGTGGCGAAATCCTGATCAGCTCATAAAGGCGGTAGCCGATGCGCTAAAGCCTTTCCTGCGCAGGAATTACTGCAAGATCACCACTGGCAAGGTTACGGATACGTTCGATGACGGAACGGCTTCTGTGACGGTGAACGGAAGCTCGCTTATGGCGGTTCGGTGCTGCTCTTGCGCAAAGGGGAACGTGGTTCTGATCGTCTCGCAGGCAAGCAACCATTACGTCATCGGCGTAAGGCAGGCATCATGATCGATTACGCTTTGCGGCTTGGCGTTGACAAGCCGATACAGAACAGGGCGGTAACGCTGAGGAAGGGCGAGAAGGGCAACGCGCGGCTCACTATGCACGTATACCAGGCAGCCGAGGAGCTTGACCTGACGCTCTACGATGTGGCGCTTTGCGTTATGCCGCACGGCTACGAGCTGCAATGCTCTGTGCTCAACGGCGAGGTCGTATACGAGGTCGATGAAACGCTTACGGCAATCGAGGGAGATTGCAGGGCGTATCTCCGGCTCTCGTATGACGAAACGGACGTGATTACAACGCAAGCATTCGACATTGAGGTAATGGAGGGCATCGCATGAGATATGCGCTTACTCTTGACCTGGCGAAGCCAGATGACGTTCGCACGGTCAAGATTCGCAAGGGGGAGATCGGGTCGGTTACGCTCGCGATCGTTGTTAACGAGGACGGCGAGAAGGTTGACCTGACGCAGTACACGGCTGTACGCTTCTGCGCTTCGAAGCCTGACGGCGTGGTTTTCGAGAAGGTTTCCGTGATCGAGGACGGCACGGCAACGTACACGCTTCCCGCTTCCCTTGCTTCCGCACGGGGGAAGATCAGCGTAGCGTACGTGATGCTTGAGAAAGAGGGGTACATCGGCACCACGCAATGCGTCTGCTTCGATGTGCTTGATGCCGTCCCGACCGCACAGGCAGAAGCCGTCTATATCCCCGAGTTCGAGGAGCTTAAGGGCAAGCTCGATGACTACTTGGCGCAGTACGCCGAAACCTTCAAGGCTATAGAGCAGGCAGAAGCAGACCGCGCAACCGCTGAGCAGGGAAGGGCAACCGCCGAAACCGCGCGAACCGAAGCGGAAGCGGCAAGGGAGCAAGCAGAGGAAGCGCGTTCTGCTGCGGAAAGCGCACGTGAAGCAGCTGAATCGAAGCGCAGCTCGGCTGAATCGAAGCGGGAGAGCGAGGAGCAGAAGAGGGCAACGGCTGAATCTGGAAGGGTTCAGGCAGAATCCAACCGATCCTCGGCAGAAGGCACCAGAAGCACGGCTGAGACGGCGCGAGCGGAAGCGGAAGCGAAACGCAAGGCTGAGTTCGCGGACATGATCAGCGCAGCGCAGGGGACGAAGCTTCACATCTGCGCAGAAGGCGAGTTCGGGACTAATGGCGTTCCTACGCTTGCTGGCTCGCCTGGGATCATCTACCTTGTGCCTTTCGGAAAGCAGGGCGAGAACGACCGCTACGCAGAGTGGCTATACGTGAACGGGAAATGGGAGAAGATGGGCGTTACTGGCTCTAGCTTCGACCCTATCAGCACCGACACCATAGACGCTATCGCAGGGGGAGCCACCAAGGCAGGTGACGAGGTAGTGAACACCACTGGCTTGAGCTACTTCTTCACAAAGCTGAGCGGCATCTTCTCAAGGATCGGGCATAAGCACGGCAAAGCTGACATTACCGATCTTGCGGACTGGGCGAAGGCTGATAGCAAGCCATCATACGCATACAGCGAGATCAGCGGCAAGCCAACGACCTTCATCCCGTCTATCCACACGCACAGCGCAGAAGACGTTGCGGCTGGAATCCTGCCGATTAAGCGCGGCGGCACTGGCGCTGCAACGGCTCCCGAAGCGTTGGAGAGCCTTGGGATCACGGTAGGCACTGGCGAACCGCCTGCAACGGGAACCCCTGGCTCTATCTACATCAAGCTCGGGGGGGGGGGCAATGATTAGCGGCAGCTCAACGCCAATAGGCACGATCACGGCATACGGCGGATCGACCGCCCCTAGCGGTTGGCTTATGTGCGATGGCTCGGAGGTAAGCAGGGTGGAATACAGCCTTCTCTTCGATGCGATAGGTACAGCCTACGGTGATGGGGACGGAAGCACGACATTCAACCTCCCGAGCATGGCGGGAAGAACAGCCATCGGATCGTCTGCTTCCCATGTATTAGGAACAACTGGCGGCGAGGAAGCTCATGCGCTGACAGCTTCCGAGCTTCCTAAGGATTACGCTTCGATCTTTGCCCGTCTTAACTCTTCAAATGTGCCTAACGTGTATCCGCGAAGCGGCGCAACACACAAGACGGAATCGGAAGACTACACGCCCCTCTCGCTGAGCGGAAACACAGGAACCGATATTGACGTGATCACATTCTCGGGCGATGGCAAGGCTTTTAACGTCATGCAGCCTTATCTTGCGGTTAACTACATCATCTATGCTGGGAGGTAGACATGGCAAGGCGTAAAACCGTATCGAGCGCGAAGGGCAATCTCGGCAAGCCGTCAGGCTCTAACTTCCAAGCATGGGTCGAGATCGCGTATGGCGATTTCCCCTCTGCTGACGAGGTTGAGATTTACACGGTTGAGAACATATACGTAACCGATGGCGATGAGAGTTCATGGGCGCGTGTGAGCTACGAGACGGAGCACCACGGATCGGGAACGGCATCGATCGGCTATACGGGCAGCTGGTACGGAACGCAATGGTCTTACCTCGGGACGTTCAAGCGCGGTCAAACCATCAAGGCTAGATGCAAATGCTACTACACGGGCGGCAGCGGCAGAACGTACACCTCGGAAGCGTCCTGCTCGTACACGATTCCGCTGCTTACGCCTGCAACCGTATCGGTCGATAAAGACAAGGCGAAGATCGGCGATACGGTTACCGTCACCGCTACGGGCAACACCACGGGAGAGAGCAACGCTTGGCTATGGAACCTGGTTCCCGTGATGAACGCAGCGGAGGATGACAAGCAGCCTGTTGCCGATTGGGTCACTTTCGACTGGGGAACCGCTGAGCCAGGAAGCTCGCGAGTTGTAAGCGCGAACGATGAGACGATGACGTTCACGCTTACGGTTCCATACCAGTTCAAAGGTTTTAAGTATCTTTGCTTGAGGGTCATCCAGTATCAGGAATGGCACGGGAACACCTTCGATTGCCCGTCTGAAACGCTGTATGTTGACATCAGTGGAAACGGAAGCAGCGTCACCGCCTACGGCTCTGACGGCGCTGGTCTGCTATCGAAGATTCACGCTTACGGTGCTGACGGGAAGGTGTCAACACCTGCCGTCTATGCGTACAACCAGGCAGGAGAGCTTGTGCAAATCCAATAGCCAAGCAAGCTTTAAGCGCATCGGAAACGGTGCGCTTTTTTGCGCTCTGATACTGGCAGCGAAAATCAGCTCGAACGTTTACACCAGACAAAGGAGGAACAAGCGAATGGATGTTCTCTTCACGGCAGAGCAGCAATGGGCGATCTGGATCACGGCGGCGTTCGTGATCCTTGATGTTGTCTCGGGCGTAATGAAGGCGGCTAAGAACGGTGAACTCTCAAGCTCGAAGATGCGTGAAGGCTTGTGGCACAAGAGCGGCTATGTGCTGATCGTGTGCATGGCTATCTTGATCGAGATGGGAAGCCAGCATGTCGATCTTGGCTTCGACATGCCATTGATCGTCCCCGCCTGCATCTACATCATCGGCAGCGAGATCATGTCTATCTTCGAGAACGCAAAGGCAATCAACCCCGACCTAGACAACGGCAAGATAGCACAATACTTCGAGCGTAAGGAGCAGTAATGGGCGATTACGAGACTGACAACGCAACCGAGGAGGAGCTTGCGGCGATGCCGAGCGGCATTGCCACCGATTCGGATATTCCAGATCAAACGGCTGAGGTTTTGGAGGTCGAGAACAATGGCGAATGCTAACGACTTCGTTGCGGTTGCCGCAAGCCAGATCGGCGTTAAAGAGAACCCCGCTGGAAGCAACCACGTAAAATACGGCGAATGGTACGGCTTGGACTACAACCCTTGGTGCGATATGTTCGTTTCCTGGTGTGCTGATCAGGTGGGCGCTTTGGGCATTGTCGGGAAGTTCGCTTACTGCCCCTCGCACGTCAACTACGCAAAGAAGCTTGGGCGTTGGCTCGACCGCGAGGAGAAGCCGCAGAAGGGCGATATTGTGTTCTTCTCGAACGGCTCCCGAGCCTGCCACGTGGGAATCGTGGAATCGCGCAACGGCTCCGCAAGCGTGACCACCATTGAGGGCAACACCTCGGTAAGCAGCAACGACAACGGCGGCGCAGTCATGCGCAGAACGCGATCCTACGGAGTTAAAGGCTCCAATTGGTTCATCATGGGGTTCTTCCGTCCCCCATGGGATGGGCAAAGCGCAAACGTTCCTTCTCCCGAGCCTTCGCAGGATTCGACCAGCAACAGCGGTTGGTCGTTCTCCGATTGGGTGCGCCGTTTGCAGCGCGAGTGCAACGCTCAAGGCTACTCTCATCAAGCGGTCGATGGCATTCCCGGTGCAAACACGCTGAACGGTTGCCCTCAGCTTGGGCGCAAGTCGCGTGGGAACATCACCAAATTGATGCAGGAACGGCTGATCTTCCTCGGCTACAACTGCGGATCGTGCGGAGCTGACGGCATCAACGGCGGCGATACGCAGCGAGCCATCAAGGCGTTTCAGAGCGACAATGGGCTTGCTGATGACGGTGTCGTTGGGTGCAACACATGGCGCAAGCTGCTCAACCTTTAAGCGCGCCGACCCCGCGCCGACCCCGCGCCGAACCGCGCCGAATCGCGGCGAATCACTTAAAAGATTCAGCTTGTCACTAAAAGCTTTGAGTGAGGTTTTAGTGATAGAATCGCGCGAGAAGCCGCCTACGCCTCTGGCGCAAGCGAAACCAGGCGGCAGCCAATAAGGGAAGGCACCCCAATGGGTGTCTTCCCTTTATTTTGGCGAGAAGAACCGAGCGTGGACGTACTGCTCTTTTTAATCATTTTGTTAAGTGAATTTTATATGTGCTGAAATGTTCATTTACGCCAGATGAGTAGAAAAAAGTGCGCTTGTAATGGCGTTTTAGTTGACTAACTAATTAATAAACGATATATATAAACAACATAGAGAGGAGGAAAAAAAATGTACCCAGCACAAAAGAGATACAACGACAAGGCGCTTGTGCGCGTGAACATTGCGTTCAACCGATTTACCGAGCCTGACTTGGTTAAGAAGATTCAATCGGTCGGGAACAAGTCTGGTTACATAAAGAGATTGGTTCGCGAAGATATCCAGCGGGAGAATAACGTGAAAAATGAAAAATAGGAACGTCCCCTCAGCTACCACACATCGAGGACGTTCCCGAAGAAAAAACCACAAGCATTGCTTGCAGACAGGAGAATTATATCAATGTTGGAAACTTTTATCAGAAATGCAGCTCAAACATATGAGCACGAGCAATTTGGCAAGATTCGTGTTATCGAAAAGGAAGGAAACCCCTGGTTTATCGCGAAAGACATCTGTGCGGCGCTTGGACTTGCCCAGGTTTCGCGGGCGATTCAAAAGCTCGATGAGGATGAGGTTACTAGTAGTAAGGTCATCGATTCGCTTGGTCGAGAGCAAACCGCGAACGCTATCAGCGAATCAGGAATGTATTCACTTGTACTTGTGAGCCGCAAACCAGAGGCGAAGGCGTTTAAACAATGGGTTACGCACGAAGTATTGCCGTCCATCCGCAAACATGGCGGCTATCTCACGCCCGAGAAAGCAGCGGAGGCGCTGACCGACCCCGACACCATCATCCGCCTTGCCACCAACCTCAAGGAGGAGCGCGCCAAGCGCCATGAGCTCGAGGCCGAGAACCGCGAGCTCGCGCCGAAGGCGGTATTTGCTGACGCTGTGGCGGCATCCGACAACACCATGCTGGTTGGCGAGCTGGCGAAGCTGCTGGCATCGAACGGGATCAACATCGGGCAGAACCGCCTGTTCGCGTGGCTCCGCGGCAACGGCTACCTCATGAAAGACGGCAGCTGGAAAAACATGCCCACACAGCGCAGCATGGATATGGGACTTTTCGTGGTGAAGGAGACTGCAATAGCTCACGCGGACGGGCACGTCACGCTGAGCCGCACGCCGAAGGTGACGGGCAAGGGACAGCGGTACTTCGTCGGTCTCTTCCTCGACTCGTCCGAGGCGGCGTTCGACTGCTCCATACGCAAGATGCTTGACAACGAGCGCAAGGGTTAGGCTCGGCTCAGTTCGTGAGGGCATCGGGTTTTCCCGATGCCCTTTTTCTCTTACATGAAAGATCGTCCCGCTTGCTTAGATCATCAATGGAAGCGGAACGAATCTGGGAAGAATCGCTCCCGTTTTTCTGCTCACGGTCTTCTTCCCAGCGCAAGAATCGCCGTGCCCTCAGAACCCTCAGAACCGTCAGAACCCTAGGTAAATCAGATTTAACTATATTGGCGACAACATTCATGCAATTCGCGGTAACTTCGGTTTGTCGCAAGAGCAGCTTGCAGCGATAGCGGAAGTGAGCCAGACTTCCGTCTCCGCCTGGGAATGCGGGCAGACTATCCCGCGTTTTTCCAATGCCGTGAAGATCGTTGAATCTTTGCCCAGCCTGACTATGGACGATGTGTATAGCCAGGTGCTTGGGTACGCGCGCAGGGTATTGCAGCAAGCGCATCCAGAGTCTGGATCGTCGTTCGGATTTGTTCCCTTGTATGGATCTATTGCTGCGGGTGCTCCCATCGAGATGCTTCAGATCGAGGAAATCCATCCTGTGCCCAATGCACTGTTGCTGCGTTATCCGAAAGCGTTTTATTTGCGCGTTAAGGGCGAATCTATGAATAGGGTCCTGCCCAACGGCAGCTATGCATTGGTTTGTCCCACTTCGGAAGTTGTAGACGGATCTGTGTATGCGGTAAGCGTTGGTTCATCGAATGCGACGGTGAAGCGGGTGCGAAAACTAAATAACGGAATTGCCCTAGAACCTGATTCGAATGACCCCACCTATAAGTCTCAGGTATTTGATTACGGAGATGGGGAACGTGAAACCCTGTCTGTTATTGGCAGAGTCGTGTGGTTTTGCGTGCCTTACGACTATGAGATTTAGTCCCCTGAAATTTTTTCAAAAAAGGGGTTGCGCGTAAAACTGGTTTCCGTATAATACTTTCTTGCGCGCGGACGTGGC
>UMLG01029710.1_pt1 | contig 24149 bp, 17 predicted proteins | sample 1966511 | NCBI WGS metagenome assembly UMLG01 (sample SAMEA4836195, study PRJEB28245) | human gut metagenome | biome: gut microbiome; material: fecal sample | place: Denmark | collected 2008
TCACGGATTCTGACACATTGTCCGTTATCAATTCCAGCCGGTATGCTGACAGCAATTTTCTTTTTCCGGCTGATATATCCGGTACCATGACAATCTAGACAACGCTCTTTAATAATCTTACCGGTACCATGACAATCCGGACAGGTCTGGACATTTCTGACCATGCCAAACAAAGACTGCTGCGTAAACACAACCTGACCTTTTCCACCACACTTAGAACAAGTCTGTGGTGTCGTACCTGCTTTTGCACCTGTTCCGTGGCAGGAAGTACATTCGTCTTTTAATGGAATATTTAATTCTTTATCCACTCCAAAGCAGGCTTCCTTAAAGCTGATATTAACACTATAACGCAGATTCTGACCTTTCATCGGACCATTATTCGCTCTTCTTTGGCGACTGCCGCCTCCAAAAAAGTCTCCAAAGATATCTCCAAAGATATCTCCCATGTCCATACCACTAAAATCAAAGCCACCGGCTCCACCACCGGCTCCACCATCAAAGGCTGCATGACCAAACTGATCATACTGGCGGCGTTTCTCCGCATCACTTAATACTGCATATGCTTCTGAAGCCTCTTTAAACTTTGCTTCTGCCTCCTTATCACCCGGATTCATATCAGGATGATATTTTTTTGCCAACTTACGGTATGCTGACTTTAATTCGGAATCGGATGCATTTTTACTAACACCTAAAACCTCGTAATAATCTCTTTTCTCTGCCATTAATTTGCTCCCCTGTCTTAGTCAAATGACCATTTCTATCCTGTATAGGCTACTGCCCAAAAAGACAGTAGCCTATTTTATCATTTCATATTTGTAATACAATTACAAGAAGAATATATTCATCTTCTGCATTGCCAATGTATTACCTGCCTATCTTATACTTCGCGATAATCACCGTCTACTACATCATCTGCATTATCCTGTGAAGTATTTGCTCCCATATCAGGACCTGCACCGGCTCCCATGTCAGGACCTGCTGCTCCGCCGGCTGCCTGTGCACCTTCATACATCTTCTGGAATACATTCTGTGCACTCTGCATTAATGCTTCTTTTGCTGCATTAATATCTGAAATCTCCGCATCTGTCATAGATTCCGGATTTGATTTTTCGACAAGCTCTTTTAATTTGTCGATATCTGCCTGTACTTTTTCTTTTTCAGAAGCATCTACCTTATCACCAACTTCATCAAGAGCTTTCTGTGTCTGGAATACTAAGCTGTCTGCCTCATTACGTGCATCAATTCCTTCTTTTCTCTTCTTATCTTCTGCTTCAAACTGTGCAGCTTCCTGTACTGCTTTCTCGATCTCATCATCAGACATATTTGATCCGGCTGTGATCGTGATATGCTGCTCTTTACCTGTTCCAAGATCTTTTGCTGATACATTTACGATACCGTTTGCATCAATATCAAATGTAACTTCGATCTGTGGCACACCTCTTCTTGCAGGTGGGATACCATCTAAACGGAACTGACCAAGTGATTTGTTATCTTTAGCAAACTGACGTTCACCCTGTAATACATTGATATCAACGGCACTCTGGTTATCGGCTGCTGTAGAGAAGATCTGGCTCTTCTTTGTAGGGATCGTTGTATTTCTTTCAATCAGTCTTGTAGCAACACCACCCATTGTTTCAATAGAAAGAGAAAGTGGAGTGACATCAAGAAGAAGGATATCACCGGCACCTGCGTCACCGGCAAGTTTACCACCCTGTACAGAAGCACCGATTGCTACACATTCATCAGGGTTTAATGATTTGTTTGGTTCATGACCTGTCAACTGTTTTACCTTATCCTGTACAGCAGGGATACGTGTAGAACCACCGACTAATAATACTTTTCCTAAATCAGCGGCTGTGATTCCTGCATCACGGAGTGCATTTGAAACAGGTGTTGCTGTTCTTTCTACAAGATCATGTGTCAATTCATCGAATTTTGCACGAGTCAGGTTCATATCGAAATGCTTTGGACCTTCTGCTGTTGCTGTGATGAAAGGTAAGTTGATGTTTGTTGTTGTAGCAGATGATAATTCTTTCTTTGCTTTTTCTGCTGCTTCTTTTAATCTCTGAAGTGCCATCTTATCTGTAGAAAGATCAACACCTTCTGCTTTCTTGAACTCATCAATCATATACTGTGTGATCTTCTGGTCAAAATCATCACCACCAAGTCGGTTATCACCTGATGTTGCTAATACCTCGATAACGCCGTCACCGATCTCAATGATAGATACATCAAATGTACCACCACCTAAATCGTAAACCATGATCTTTTGCTCTTTCTCATTATCAAGACCATATGCCAAAGCTGCTGCTGTAGGCTCATTGATGATACGTTTTACATCCAGTCCTGCGATCTTACCGGCATCCTTCGTTGCCTGACGCTGTGCATCGTTAAAGTAAGCAGGAACTGTGATAACGGCTTCTGTTACTTTTTCTCCAAGATAGCTTTCTGCATCTGCTTTCAGCTTCTGAAGGATCATTGCTGAAATTTCCTGTGGTGAGTATTTCTTATCATCGATCGTTACACGATAATCTGTACCCATATGTCTTTTAATAGAAGAAATTGTCTTATCCGCATTCGTTACAGCCTGACGTTTTGCTGGCTCACCGATCAGTCTTTCACCTGTTTTTGAAAATGCTACGATAGATGGAGTTGTTCTTGATCCTTCTGTGTTTGCTACAACGACCGGTTTACCACCTTCCATTACAGCTACGCATGAATTTGTTGTTCCTAAGTCAATACCAATAATCTTACTCATAATGATTACCTCCTATAATAAATTCATATTATTGTCTTTATTTCATCCGGAAATCCGGTAGTTACGCTGTTATCAGTTTACTACTTTTACCATACTATGTCTGACAACACTTTCTTTGTACATATAGCCTTTTTGCATTTCTTCGGCTACCGTACCGCTTTCTAAACTGTCATCATCTACCATCATCACTGCGTTATGAAGATTTGGATCAAATTCTTTTCCAACTGCTTCAATCGGCTTGACACCGAGCTCATCAAATGATGTTAAAAGCTGTTTATATACCAGTTCAACACCCTGTGCAAAAGGAGTTTCTTTCTCATCCTCTGTAACGGCTGCTAAGCCTCTTTCAAAATTATCAATGACCGGAAGCAGCTTTTCAATGACTGTCTTTGCTCCGATTTCAAACATCTGTGCTTTCTCTTTTTCAGAACGTTTTCTGAAATTTTCAAACTCCGCAAGCTGTCTGACACGAAGATCTTCATATTCAGCAAGCTTTTCTTCTAACTTTTCGGTTTTTTTATCTTTCTTCTTGCTAAAAATCTTTTTTTCTGCTGTCTCTTCTGTCTTCTCTTTTGCTGCTTCTTTGGTATCTTCCTTTGCATCCGTATTCTGTGCTGCTTCTGTAGCTGTCTTTTCTTCTTCGTTTGCTAACTGCTTTTCTTCTGCCACTGTTCTATCACCTCTCTGTTTATTTATCCTCTTTGAAAATGTCATCTAACTGACTCATCAGAGAATTTAATGTTCCAACTACTTTGTCATAATCCATTCTCTTAGGACCGACAATACCGATCTTACCATAGACACCTTCCTGTATCTTGTAAGTGGCAGTTACCATGGAACAGTCTTTCATGCTTTCTACCTGTGTCTCATCGCCGATATAAACCTGAATATCATGAGACTCTTCGGTATTTTGCTTATCCGGAAGTCCAAGCCAGTTATTAATGATCTTCTTTTCTTCAAATGCTCCAAGAAGATCAGCCGCTTTGGACTTATCTGCCAATTCGGGATATTTTAAAATATTTGTCGCTCCGCTGGTATAGACTTCCAAGTCATCTTCTTCAACTAATGTCTTGCCGATCACTTCCAATACCGAATCAATTACTCTGGTATGACTTCCCACCTGCTCCTTTAGCTTCTGGATCAAGGCAAGATTCATATCCATTACATCCAAACCGTTTAATGTTGTATTTAAGACAAAATTCAATTTAACGATCTGTTCTTCTTCCACCGATTCTTCCACCCTGATCATCTGGTTCTTTACAGCATTGTTATCTAAAACAATAACTGCAAGAAGATGCTCTTCATCAACTGAAGTGATCTGAATGAATTTCACGCGTTTGGATTGATAACGTGGTCCTGAAACCATGGATGCATAATTTGTATTCGCTGCTAAAAATTTTGCAACCTGCTTTAATACATCATCAATCTTATCTGCTTTCTGCGTCAACTCCTCTTTTAAGTTATTGACTTCATTCGTCTTTGCATCAAGCATTGTGTCTACATATAGACGATATCCTTTGTCAGAAGGAATCCGCCCGGCAGATGTATGAGGCTGGATGATATATCCCATATCCTCTAAATCTGACATCTCGTTACGAATCGTTGCCGAACTGAGATTTAAGTCAGTATATTTAGAAATGGTACGAGAGCCAACCGGTTCACCAGTATCTAAGTACGTTCGGATGATTGCTTGTAAGATCTTAAGCTTTCTCTCGTCTAATTCCATAGGATCATTCCCTCCCCTCTTATTTGTTAGCACTCAATAAAAAGGAGTGCTAATTTCTAATAGTTAAGATATCACTCCTTAAAATCATTGTCAAGAACTTTTTGAAACTTTTTTTATTTTTTCTTATTATTTATTTGCAAAGTGAATTTCCGCTCTTTTGCAGAGTTTCCTTATCAATGCACTCTTTCTTCTTATTATTAATAACTTGTGCCAAAAGATGTATCTTGCTATAATATTTTTATAGCATTCTGTGGTAAAAACACGACAATGCTTCTATTATAAATATTGTTTTCATCTTAGATCTGTATAAGAAAGAAACGGAGATGACTATGAACCAAAGAATCCAATCATTAAATACAAATCAATCACAAACTGCTTCTTCGAATCAGAGTACAACCAGCAGACAGCGAACGATCAATCAGCGAAGTGCTTCTTCCATGAATACCCGTACCGTTGGAAGCACGATGAACTATGCAACCACCAGAAGTCCTGGTGCGATCCATGTCGGTGATGTATTAAAAGGAGAGATTACCGATCTACGTAATAACCAGATTTCATTGACTTTAGAAGATAATACAGTAGTACGTGCCCAGATTGCTGACAGTTCCAAATACAGCATCGGTCAGACCGGTGCTTTCCGGCTCAGCGACATTGCCGGTAATACACTTTATCTGGAAAATATTTCTCTTGGTGAAAATGACACAGAAATGAATTTGATCAACAAGGCTCTCGATGAAGCAAATCTTCCACCGACTTCCTATAATCAGGATACCGTCAAGGCATTGATGGATAATCTTCTTCCGATCAACCGAGAATCGATCCAGCAGTTAATGCAGCAGGCATATGATTTTGATACAAAAGATATGAACACACTCGCTATAATGAAGCGTCTCATGATGCCGCTTTCTAAAGATTCCGTACAACAGTTTAGTAATTATCTGCATGACCAGGCTGATCTTGTAGAACGCGTACAATCCTTTTCGAAAGACGTTCCCGCTTTACTTGCTGCTCTGGCTCAAAACAGCAATGCCGATGCTGTGGCACAATTTGGCAAAGAAATGCTGTCAATCGGCCTTTCTGTCGGAAATGCTTCTATTGAAAGTACAACACCAACGATCGCAAGTCTGCCGTCTGACACGCTAGAAGAGATTCAAACACTATTATCGGATACCGCATTAACAGAGGATATTGCAAAACAAATTGATCAAAAGACGCTATCTTTGCAAGATGCGATGACACTTTTGCGTGATGCAATCCTTTCAGGTACATTAAAAAGTGACCTTGACAGTTCAGAGCTGACACGGCTGCTTAATACGATCAATCAGGCATTAGAGCCTTCTTCTGCAAATACTGCTCCTGTTACAGAAGATTTTGTCAAAAACATTCTTTCTCTAAAAGAAGAAAATGCCGGTTTATCTGCTACTGATACGGCAGCAGAAAAACCGGCAGATGCAGAATCAATCGTTCCATCCGTAGAAACTAATGAAGAACCACAGACACAAAGTCGCTTTGCACTGGCTGGAAAATTTCTAAAAAACTTTTCGGAAAGTGCCAGAAATGCATTAAATGATACGTTAGAAAATATACGCTCTTCCAATGATACTTCTTTAAAAGACAACAGCATTCCAAAAACAGCTATTGATCTGTTAGCCGAAAAATATCTGAATGCAGCCAGAGAACAAGACTTTTTAAATACAAGTCTTTCTGCCGATGACCGCAATGCATTATTAAAAAGCTTACAGGGAATGCCGATCAGCCAGAGTATGCTTTTATCGATCGCATCCGGTGAAGCTGCGACAAGAGATGTCCTGACCGTGATCTATAACACGATCTCTCTTTCTGACAGTGCACAGGTAAAAGAACTTTTTGCTTCCGAACCTTTTCAGAAATTGTTCTCACGTCTGTTGCAAAGCAACTGGACGATCACACCGGAACAATTAAAGAACGGTGATCTGTCTAAGTTCTATAACCATATGAGTAAGCAGATCAACCAATTCGAATCACTGATCCAGAATTCTTTATCCGGAAGTGATTCCAAAGAACTGGGCGGCTATGCACATGATATGACAAGCAATATCCAATTTATGAAGACATTGAGTGAGACATTTTCTTTCTTCCAAATGCCATTAAAATTGCAAAATCAGGATTCCCATAGTGAACTCTATGTATACACCCAGAAGCAAAAACTTCGTCAAAATCCGGAAAGATCAAGCGTCCTGCTTCATCTGGACATGGAACACTTAGGAACGATTGATATAAAAATTGACCGCAACCACAATGATATCCTTGCTGATTTTTCTTTAAACGATGCATCCAGCGTGCAATTATTTCGCATCAATGAAGATCTGCTCAAAAACGCCTTGAACGCACAAGGATTTTCATGCCAGATGCAATTTAAGCAAAAAGAAGAAGATTCGCCATCTCTAGACCATTTTATCAATACAAAAATCAACACACATGCCACCGATGAGATGAAACGCTTCTCTTTTGATATCCGAGCTTAAAAACCGCACAGAATCTGCGATCCACTAACGATAGACACAGCATATTGATAAAGGACAACGTCAAATAATCACGTTGTCCTTTTTGCTTTAAGCCTCAACTATTCCGTTTCTCTTCTTTGAGCTTTACATCATGCATTCTGTTTCCGATCCAAGATCGCTCTTTTAGAATAAAAGATTTCTTCCTGCTTTCCAAAGAGCTTATGCATAATCCCCATATCTTTTTTCAATATCTTCAAAGATATAATCAAATACAGAAGCCATTCCTACAAATTCACAGCCGTAAAAATAACAGCCATCCTCTGTCTTAGCCTGACGTACGATCTTCACAACACAGTTGAGGTTTTCATCCTCTCCTTCCATTTCCAGACGGGCATTAAAATAATATCCAATTGGCAGGATACTTTGTGTCTTAAAACCAATTCCTCTGCGAGAGATATTCTGTACCTCGATCGGTGCATGGATATTTCCTACTTTTACATTATCCTGTTTAAATAAAGAAGATACTTCTAACTCCATATAAACAGGAATTCTTTTGGATCTACGCTGTTCTTCCATTTCTGCCACCCCTTTCCTGATAGGATCTTTATTTTAATAACTCGACTAAGATCTGGTTGATCGTAGCAGGATCTGCTTTTCCCTGCGTTGCTTTCATGGTCTGTCCGACAAGGAAACCGATTGCTTTCTTCTTACCACTCTTATAGTCTTCTACAGATTGTGGATTGTTCGCTACGATCTCTTCGATCGTGCTGCGAAGTGCACCATCATCCGCAACAGTCTTTAACCCATGCTCTTCGACATAAACTTCCGGATCCACATCATTTGCAAAAACCTGTTCAAAGACTTCTTTTGCAACGGTACTGTTAATCGTGCGGTCATCTGTCAGCTTGATCAGTTTTGCTAAGTTTTCAGGACTGAATGGGATCTGATCAGCGTCTAGATCATTTTCTTTTAATAAACGCATCGTTTCAACCATCAGCCAGTTCGAAACTTTCTTCGGATTGTTACAGATTGCCGTGGCAGCTTCGAACACATCTGCCATTTTTTTGTTACCGGTAATGATCTTTGCATCATATTCAGGCAACTTGAATTCTGTCTTATAGCGTTCCATCTTCTCTGTCTGTAATTCCGGCTGACGTGCCTTTAAGTCAGCAAGCCATTCATCACTTATAATAACCGGTACAAGATCCGGATCCGGGAAGTAACGATAATCCTGTGCATCCTCTTTCGAACGCATTGCATAAGAGTATTCTTTGGTATCATCCCAGCGTCTTGTCTCCTGAATCACTTCTTTTCCGGCTTCGATCAGATCGATCTGACGCTCCCTTTCTGCTTCAACCGCACGACGGATTGCTTTAAAAGAGTTTAAATTCTTCATCTCTGTACGTGTACCAAATTCTTTCGCACCGACTTCTCTGACAGATAAGTTGACATCCGCTCTCATCGAACCTTCCTGTAACTTACAGTCAGAAGCTCCGAGATATTGAACGATCATTCTTAACTTCTCTAAGTATGCGATTACTTCGTCTGCCGAACGCATATCCGGCTCAGATACAATCTCGATCAATGGCACACCGGAACGGTTATAATCTACCAAAGAATTCTCGCCCCATTCATCATGTACGAGCTTACCGGCATCTTCTTCCATATGGATCTCGTGGATCCCGATTGTTTTCTTCTGTCCGTCTTCTGTCTCAATCTCAATGCTTCCATCCCTACAGATTGGAAGATATAACTGTGAGATCTGGTAATTCTGCGGATTATCCGGATAAAAATAATTCTTTCGGTCAAACTTACAATTCTGTGTGATCGTACAATTTGTAGCAAGACCAACGGCTGCTGCATATTCTACAACCTGTTTATTTAAAACAGGAAGAGATCCCGGCATACCGGTGCAGACCGGACAGGTATGAGCATTGGGTTCTCCACCGAACTCTGTAGAACACGAACAAAATATCTTTGTCTTTGTCGCTAATTCGACATGTACTTCAAGACCGATAACGGTTTCAAATTGTTTCATCTTCATCTCCATTTCCGAACTTTTTATAAAGTTCTTAACCAATCAATATGTCATTCTTCTTTCTATCTTGTCTATACTAACGGACTATGGGCATATTCTCTCGTCTGCTCATACGCATATGCGGTACGGATCAGTTTTTTCTCTGCAAAGCAGTCACCGATCAACTGTAAACCGATCGGAAGTCCTTTGCTGTCTGTTCCGCAAGGAAGGGAAATTCCCGGAAGTCCTGCAAGATTGACGGAAATGGTATAAATATCTCCAAGATACATCTTTAACGGATCACTTAAACTTTCTCCAAGCTTTGGAGCAGTTGTCGGAGCAGCCGGTCCTAAGATAATATCATATTTTTCAAAGGCTTTATCAAAGGCTTTCTTGATCAATGCCTTTGTACGAAGTGCTTTCAGATAATAAGCATCAAAATATCCTGAACTTAATACGAAAGAACCTAACATGATACGACGTTTTACTTCTGCACCAAATCCTTCGGAACGGGATTTTTTATACATATTATGGAGTCCCTGATATTCTTTGGCACGATATCCGTATTTGACACCATCAAAACGTTCCAGATTTGAACTTGCTTCTGCACAGGCGATCGTATAATATGCCGGTATCGCATATTCTACCAAGCTAAGATCAAATTCTTCGACGATCGCACCTTTTTGCTCTAATACTTTCGCAGCTGCTAAAACAGCTTCTTTTACTTCAGGATCAAGACCTTCTCCGAAATAATCCTTTGGAATACCGATCTTTATGCCTTTGACATCATCAACCAAAGCAGAAGTGAAATCATAGTCTTCTCTTTCTACAGAAGTTGAATCCTTTGCGTCATGTGATGCGATCACTTCTAAGATTGTCGCACAGTCTGTCACATCTTTTGCAACCGGTCCGATCTGATCCAAAGAAGACCCATAAGCGATCAAACCATAACGGGATACCGTTCCATAGGTCGGCTTAATACCGGTAACACCGCAAAATGAACTTGGCTGGCGGATTGATCCACCGGTATCAGAACCCAGTGCATATGAACATTCTTCTGCTGCAACTGCTGCACAGGAACCACCTGAAGATCCTCCCGGTACATGCTCTGTATTCCATGGATTCTTTGTCGGTCCGAATGCAGAAGTCTCTGTGGTACTTCCCATGGCAAACTCATCCATATTTGTCTTACCAATGATCACAGCTCCGGCTTCTTCTAAGTTAGCAACTGCCTGTGCTGTATAAGTTGGCACAAAATTTCTGAGAATCTTGGAACTACAGGTTGTCAGCGTTCCTTTTGTACACATGTTATCTTTGATCGCAACCGGAACCCCGGCAAGAGGACCTGTTAATTCTCCGTTATCAATCTTTTCCTGTACTTCTTTTGCCTTTTCTAATGCTTCTTTACGCATAACAGTTACAAAACTGTTTACATCTTTTTCTTTCTTTTCTACGGCATCTAAAGCTTCCTGTACTGCTTCTACCACAGTTACTTCTTTTGCTTTAATCTTTTTTCCTAATTCAACTGCCGTTAAACTCATTAAAGACATAGTAATCTCCTTTTCTGCTCTTACTCTGTTTTCCTGCATCGTTAGTAATCCCGAATCTGTCTTCTATATATTTACATTTTCATCATAAGCATATAGATTCTCTGCCCGGCTGTGCTTTCAATCACATGATCAGATTGTCTTTGGTACAACAAAGCAATCATCCTTACGCTCCGGTGCATTGGCTAATGTTTCTTCTCTTCCATCCCCATTTTTTACAACATCTTCACGAAAAACATTGTGTACCGGGAAAACATGCGACATTGGTTCTATCCCTGTTGTATCTAATTCATTTAATTTGTCGATGTAATCTAGCATCTCACCCATGTCTTTTTTTGCATTTTCTTTTTCTTCTTCGCTAAGCTCTAACTTAGCAAGAATCCCTACATATTCAATTGTTTCATCTGAAATAATATTTGCCATATAACGCTCCGTTTCTGAATTCAAAAGCAGATCTGCCATTTTTTTAAATGCACCCTATAAAAAAGCGAACACCTGCCTTCTTTTCCATTTATACTACACTTCATTTTGCTTATCCGAAAAGTCCGGTAAAGAAATCTTTGACTGCATTAAATATATTGGCAAATACACTGCCGACTTTTTCTGCAAGTCCTTTGGTATCGACTTTACTAAAATCAATGCCATTGTCTTTTAACTTATCATAAATGTCCTTTGCCTGACTTGTGATCGCATCAATATTAATATCTTCTTTTGATACTTTATCCATCATATCAACGATATTGTTCACATCATCATCAGAAAGATTAACATCCAGTGCTTTTGCAGAAGCATCTACCGCATCACGGATATCCGCAGAAGAAGTCAATCCGTCTGAAAAAACTTTCTGTTTTACTGCTGCCACAAGTTCAGCTGCTTTTTCTTTATCTCCAATGCTGTCTGCAAGATCTGCGGTAGCAACCAGCTCATTGGTTGCTGTATCCATCGTATCTTTTGAAATGTCTTCTCCGGTCATCGTGGCATAGGCTTTCATAGCTCCGACCAATGCCGAAGTTCCTGAGATATTAAATGGTCCGACAACCGTCACCTGTGCATCCTCTAATCCTGCCGTAACCAGTGCATTACAATACATACCGGATGTACAATAGCTGATATTCTTCGTATCTACAGCAATACCGCTGTCTTTTTCCGTCTTTACGACCATAACCGAAGATAACGCTCTTTTGCCGATCACCGAAGAAGAAATATAATCTCCAAGATATTCATGTTCTTCTTTATTCGTGATCTCAATCACTTTATAGTCTGACAGATCGGCATTTGTAATACCGAATTCTTTCATAACAGCTGCTTTTTCTTTTACTGTCAGATCTGCACCAAACGCAATATAACGGTCATATGTTGTATCTTCATCTTTTACAACAGCATCCGCAGATGCCGACCGGTATTGCATTCCGGAAAACAGAAGCAAAACAGCAAACAAAAAGGCTTTCTTCCATATTTTCTTCATAAACCAATCCTCATTTCTACATACTCTTACTGATTCTTCTTTATTATATATCCTAAAATAATATGAATGTAGCCAGAATTTTTCGAAGCATCCAAAGAATTCTGACTACACATTATACTATTTTACTATAATTATTCTGCTTTTCCTGCTTTAATACGTTTCATTGCCTTAACTGTATTCTCAGCACTGCCAAAAGCTGTCAGGCGGAAGTATCCTTCTCCGCTAGGACCAAATCCGGAACCAGGTGTTCCAACAATATTTAACTCTTCTAACAGATAATCAAAGAAATCCCATGATTTCATATTATCCGGTGTTTTTAACCAGATATAAGGAGCATCAATACCACCATAGACTTCATATCCTGCACCAACAAGACCTTCACGGATCACTTTTGCGTTGTTCATATAATAAGCGATCTGCTCTTTTGTCTCTTTCTTGCCTTCTTCAGAATACACAGCAGCACCGGCAGCCTGAATAATATATGGTGCACCGTTAAATTTTGTTCCATGACGACGTGCCCAAAGTGAATGTAATGTAACATCACCGCTCTTTAATTCCTTTGGAACAACTGTAAAACCAAGACGTGTACCTGTAAATCCTGCATTCTTTGAAAAACTGCGGATCTCAATTGCACATCCCTTTGCTCCGTCACATTCATAAATCGAATGCGGTACGTTTTCTGATGAGATATATGCTTCATAAGCTGCATCGTAAATGATCACGGCACCGACTTTTAATGCATAATCTACCCATACCTGAAGCTGATCTTTTGTGATCGTCGTACCTGTAGGATTATTCGGGAAACAAAGATAAATGATATCCGGTGTTTCTTTTGGAAGTTCCGGTACAAAGTTGTTCTCTTTTGTACACGGCATATAAATGACATTAGACCATTTTTCGGTTGCCGGATCATAGACACCGGTACGTCCTGCCATTGCATTCGAATCTACATAAACAGGATAGACCGGATCGCAAACGGCAATCGTATTATCCTGTGAAAAGATATCTCCGATATTTCCTGAATCACTCTTTGCACCATCGCTGACAAAGATCTCATCAGCCGCAATATCGCATCCTCTTGCTTTATAATCATTCTCTACGATCGTAGTACGAAGAAATTCATAACCAAGATCCGGTGCATAACCTTTAAATGTACTCTGATCTGCCATCTCATCTACCGCACTGTGCAGTCTTTTGATAACAGCCGATGCCAAAGGGAGTGTTACATCACCGATTCCCAGACGGATAATGTCTTTTGTCGGATTCGCCTCTGTATATGCTGCTACCTTCTTTGCAATCGTTGAAAAAAGATAACTTCCCGGAAGTTTCAAATAATTATCATTGATCTTAAACATGTTGTTTCCACCTTTCCTAGCTGTATTTCTTATTAGTCAATTCATGAATACATTTTATTTTACATGAAAGTGCCTTTTATTGCAATAGACAGCTTCACAGACTTCTGATACATTTTCTCATGCTCTACTTGCTTTCTTCAACTTTTTCATTGATCCGGCTGTATAATTTGTCTTTGAGATCTTTAATGTAGTCAAATGCATCATCAACTGCGATCATCTCTTTGACAGATTTATCTCTGGTCGTGATCTCGACACTGTTTTCCTTTAAGTTACGCGGGCTTACTACAACACGAACCGGTACACCTAAAAGATCGGCATCACTAAACATCGCACCAGGACGTACACCGGTACGATCATCATAAATCACTTCGATTCCGGCATCCTGTAACTTTTTGTATAATGTATCTGCAACGACTTTTGTCTCTTCATCATCAGCACGCAGACAGCAGATATGCACTTCCCAAGGAGCAATAGAGATTGGCCAGATCGGACCGTATTCATCATGGTGTGCCTCGCAGATTGAAGCTGCCATTCTTCCGACACCGATTCCGTAACATCCCATGATCGGATATTGTGGTCTGCCATTCTCGTCTGTATAGGTCATATTCATGCTCTTTGTATATTTTGTACCAAGCTGGAAAATGTTACCAACTTCAATACCACGCTTGATCGTGATCGTTTTCTTACCGCAACAAGGGCATACATTTCCTTCCTGCACCTTTGAAATATCCACAAACTCTGGATTTTCCAAATCTCTTTCGAGATTTAATCCTGTATAATGATAGCCTTCTTTGTTTGCTCCGGCTACAACATTGTTTAAGCCTTTTAAGCTGACATCCAGATAAACTTCTGCTTCTTTTGCGATCTGATATGGTCCGATATATCCGGCTACTAAGCAGTCATCTTCCGTGATCTCAGCAGTATGGATCTCTTCTCCTACCAGATTACGAAGTTTCGTCTCATTGACTTCATAATCACCACGTACAAATGCAACCACAAAAGTATCATCGGAATTCTTCTGATATACAACTGCTTTGCAAGAAGACGTTACATCACTCTTTAAGAATGCACAGACATCGTCGATCGTCTTGCAATCCGGTGTCTCGATGCATTGTAATTCCTGTGTTGTTCCAGTCTCTTCATTGACCATCTTATTTTCAGCAGCTTCCATGTTAGCACTGTAGTCGCATTCTGTACAAAGTACGATCGAGTCTTCTCCAACCGGAGTTAAAAGCATATATTCATGTGAAAGATTTCCACCCATCATGCCTGAATCAGAAGCTACGGTAACCACCTCAGGGATACCGGCTCTCTGGAAAATACGGTTGTATGCAACATAGCATTTATCATAATAGTTCTCTAAATCTTCCTGTGAAGTATGGAAAGAATAGGCATCTTTCATTGTAAATTCACGAACACGGATCATACCGGCTCTAGGTCTTGCCTCATCACGGAATTTTCTCTGGATCTGATAGATCATGAACGGATACTTTGTATAAGACTGTGCATATTCTCTGACAAGCTGAACAGCAGCTTCCTCATGTGTCATCGCAAGTACCATGCGTGCTTTATTACGGTCTGTAAAGCGAAGAAGCTCACTTCCTACTGATTCATATCTGCCGGATTCGTCCCAGAGATCTGCCGGAAGGACAACAGGGAAAAGCACTTCCTGTCCGTCGATCGCATCCATCTCCTCGCGGATGATATTTTCAATCTTTGCTGTGATCCTTTTTAGTACAGGGAATTCGGAATAAATACCATTACCAACATTTTTCATGTAACCGCCACGGATCATCAAAGCATGGCTGTCGATCACGCAGTCTGCCGGTCTTTCTTTGAATCTTGAACCAATTAACTTGTCTAACTTCATTCTAATTTTCCTCCTATTTTTCAATAAAAAGTGTAAAATATAAAAGCCCCAAACAGAATACACTGTTTAGGGCGAATCTACTTATCCGTGTTACCACCTAATTTCAGGAAAAACCTGCTCTCATCATAAGCTTTTTACTTACGTGCCTCTGATAACGGAGACTGCCGGTAAGATTTCTCTTCGCATCTGTAACCATCATTCCTTCACAATATACAAACTTTTTCATCTTACTGCTCCCAGGCTGGTTCCATACTTTCCGGTCAAAGCCTTGCACCATCCGGCTTCTCTCTATCGACCTGTCGGTATTTACTATTCCTGATCCACGCATTTCTCATTTAATTTAGCACTTTTATTTTAAAATGTCAACTTTGCATGATTTTTCCATTATTTCCATGTATGTGTTATATTTTATGCATGATTTTTTCCATCATTTTAATCGCGCGCACATTCTTCTTAACATCATGCACACGAACCATATTCCAATGCTCTTTTGCTGCTAAAACAGTCGTAACCAGCGTGCCTTCTTCTCTTTGATCAACCGGCAGATCTAATGTCAGACCAATCACGGACTTTCTCGATGTTGCAAGCAAAAGCGGCATATTAAGAGCATGAAACTCTTTTAAATGCCGAAGTACTTCCAGATTATCTTCATAGCTTTTTGCAAATCCGACACCGGGATCTAAGATCATATTTTCTTTCGGAATGCCTGCCGACACACCAATCGCTACACTCTCTTTTAAATCTGCTAAAACATCCGGGATAAAATCCTGATACACTGCTTTTGGTCTGTTATGCATGATGCATACCGGAACATTTTCTTTTGCGATCACTTCTGCCATCGTTTTGCAATCCCATACCGAAGTTTCACCTTCTTTTGCATAAAAATGATCGTAACGCAGTCCCCAGATATCATTTGCCATATCTGCTCCGGCTTTTAATGCTTCTTTCATTACCGGTGCCTTATAGGTATCGATTGAAACCGGAATATCAAAACGTGCCTTGATTGCTTCTAACATACCGGTTACTCTTGCAATCTCTTCTTCGATTGAAATCTTCTGGTATCCCGGTCTTGTCGATTCTCCACCGACATCGATGATATCAGCACCTTCGTTGATCATCTGTTCTACATGATACAGTGCTTTGTCTTTTTCGTTGAATTTACCTCCGTCAGAAAAAGAATCCGGTGTCACATTTAAAATACCCATTACATAAGTATGATCTTTGGTAAAATCAAATACTTTATTTCCTATCTTCATTTCTCTTGTATCCCTTCTTTTTATAAATTCTACAATACTTCCTGATAGATCTCGTGGATCAAAGATAATGTACCAAACAGGATGATCTTATCTTTGTTTTTGTTCTTGTCTGCCTCTTTTTTTGCTTCTCTGACTGCCTGCTGTATACTGTCACAGGATTGTATCGAAAGATCCTGATTTAGCGCAGCCGCATGACTTGCAAGCTCTTTTGCATCCAGCTTTCTTTTTCCTTTCGTAGATACGGTATATAAACGTTTAGCATACGGAAGCATAATTTCTAATACTTTGTCATATGCTTTATCACGAAACATCCCCACGATAAAGATACATTTTTCCTCCGGAAAATACACTTCTAATGATTCCTTTAATCGAAATGCTCCATCTTCATTATGTGCTCCATCTACAATCATACATGGCTTTTTTAAAAGCAGTTCAAACCTGCCATACCAAAAACTTTCTTCTAATGCTTTTTGAATCGAAGGTATCGTGATCCGATGCATTCCTTTTTTTTCTAATATTTTTGCCGCATGAATTGCAAGAGCTGCATTTTCTGTCTGATATACTCCGTTTTGTTCTAACACATACTTTTCTCCCAAATAAGAAAATGTATTGTGATTCAGACAAAATACTTTGTTTATAATCTGCTTCGTATCACAAAGATACAGTTTTGCATCCTGCTCTTTGCATGTTTGTTCTAACAGTTTCAAGCTAAAATCCTGCTTTAATGATACAACGGTTGTATTCTTCTTTATGATCCCAAATTTTTCTTTTGCAATCTCTTCTTTTGTATTTCCCAGTATTCCCATATGATCTTTACTGATTGAAGTAAACAGACATAAATAAGGATTGATAAGAAAATTAGTTGCATCCATTCTTCCACCCAATCCGCATTCTACGATTGCAATATCAACATTCCATTTTTCAAAAAGCATAAATGCCATGACTGTTTCGATCTCAAATGCGGTTGGCTGCCCAAATCCATCCTGCACCATCTGTTTGCAAATGCTTCTAAGTACGGTCAGACAGTCTGCGACCTCTTCCTCTTTTGCAAAAGTGCTTTGCATTTGTTCCAGCAAGGCAGCTTTTTTTTCTTCGCAATTTATGTCTGTTGTGTTTGCTTTTCTTTCTTCACAATTTATATCTGCTGTGTTTGCTTTTTCTTTCCGTTCTATCTTTTGGATTCGTTCCCGATAATCTAAAATCGTCGGTGACAGATATCTGCCTACCCTATAGCCCGATTCCATTAAGATATTCGCAAGATACGTTCCGACAGAACCTTTTCCATTTGTTCCGGCTATATGGATCACTTTGATCTTACGATCCGGTCTGCCAACACGTTTGCAAAGCTCTGTAACATCTCTTAGCGAATAGTCACTGCCCAAATTCACTTCAATATTTTTAATATATTCTAACGCTTCTTCATATTGCATTTTATTTTTCTTCCATTCTATAAAAAAGTGTAAAGCCAGCGCTTTATCAAAAGTTTAATGTTCCATTAAACTTTGCAAGAATTGCTATCGCAATTCTTGTTGCTATACCACCACCATATGAGAATTTTCCTAACTCATAAAAATGTCCGCAGCAAGAAAACCTGCTGCGGACTAAATTCAATTACAATGACAGAATGGGATGTCCACGAAAACATATCCTGCCTATGTATTCTGTTTTATTTGATAACACGCACTTTTAATACACCATCGATCGCATTTAATTTATCTGCGATCTCCTGTGTGGAATCTGAATCAATATCAAATACACAATAAGAATAATCCCCTCGGCTCTTATTTGTCATATGATCGATGTTGATTCCTTCATCAGACAATACTTCCGTAAATCTGTTTAACATCTTAGGAATGTTTCTATGCGCTACGGTAATACGTCCTTTTGTATTACATACACCTGCATCACAATTTGGATAGTTTACAGAGTTGATAATGTTACCATTTTCCATAAACTCACTAATCTCATGTGCAGCCATAACAGCACAGTTATCTTCAGACTCTGCCGTAGAAGCACCAAGATGTGGTGTTGCGATTACATGAGGCATTTGCATAACAGCAGGATTTGGGAAATCTGTTACATATCTTGCAACCTTTCCTGACTCTAATGCTGCTTTCATATCTTCATCATTTACAAGAAGATCTCTTGCATAGTTCAGGATAACTACGCCATCTTTCATCTTTGCAAAAGCTTCTTTGTTTAACATACCCTTTGTATCAGGGATATATGGCACATGAACTGTAATATAATCACATATTTCATATAATTCATCATATGATTTTACAACTGTGATATCTCTTGAAAGAGAAAGTGCGTTCTTAACAGATAAGAATGGATCAACACCATATACATCCATACCAAGATGTCTTGCTACATTGGCTACAAGAACACCGATCGCACCAAGTCCGATAACACCAAATTTCTTTCCCTTTAATTCGGTTCCGGCAAACTGCTTTTTCGCTTTCTCCATTGCCTTACCAATATTTTCATCGGAAGCATTTTCTTTAACCCATTCCATACCGCCTGCAATATCTCTGGCAGCAAGAAGCATACCACATAATACAAGCTCTTTTACGCCATTTGCATTTGCACCCGGTGTATTAAAAACGACAATACCCTGATCGGCACATTTATCTAATGGAATGTTATTGACTCCGGCACCGGCTCTGGCAATTGCACAAAGCTTATCAGAAAATTCCATATCATGCATGGCAGCACTGCGGACTAAGACCGCATCTGCATCGTTGATATCTTCCACTTTCTGATACTGATCTGATAATTCATCAAGTCCTACCTGAGCGATCGGATTTAAACATGTATAATTAAACATTATGCATTCTCCTCCTCAAATTTCTTCATAAATTCTACAAGCTTTTCTACCCCTTCTTTTGGCATTGCATTGTAGATACTTGCACGCATACCGCCAACGGTACGGTGTCCTTTTAAGTTGACAAATCCAGCTTCTGTAGCTTCTTTGACAAACTTCGCATCCATATCAGCATCTCCTGTAACGAACGGAACATTCATTAAAGAACGATCCTTTGGTACAACAGTACCTTTAAAGAGTTTACTCTGATCAAGGAAATCATATAAGATCTTTGCTTTTTCTTCGTTTCTCTTCTTCATAGCCTCTAAGCCGCCCATTTTCTTAAGCCACTTAAATACTTTACCACAGATATAGATACCATATGCCGGTGGTGTGTTATAAAGAGAATCGGCATCAGCATGTGTCTTATATTTTAACATCGTTGGTGTTCCTTCTAACACATCATCTGTGATCAGGTCTTCACGCATGATCACGATAACAACACCTGCCGGTCCGATATTCTTTTGAACACCGCCATAGATTACACCATATTTTGTAACGTCTACAGGTTCTGACAGAAAGCATGATGATACATCTGCTACTAAAGTCTTGCCTTTTGTGTTTGGAAGTTCTTTAAACTTTGTACCGTAAATTGTGTTGTTTTCACAAATATATACATAATCAGCATCTTCAGAAATAGGCAGATCGGAACAGTCCGGAATGTACGAGAATGTTTTGTCCTCAGAGGATGCGATCTTGTTTGCCTTACCATATTTTGTAGCTTCCATCCATGCTTTCTTTGCCCACTGACCGGTTACAATGTAATCTGCTACTTTGTTCTTCATCAAATTCATAGGAATCATTGCAAACTGCTGCGAGGCACCACCCTGAAGGAACATTACCTTGTAATTGTCAGGAATGTTCATCAACTCTCTTAAATCTTTCTCTGCTGTCTTGATAATGTCATCATATACTTTGGAACGGTGGCTCATCTCCATAACGGACATGCCTGAACCCTGATAATCTAACATTTCATCTGCAGCTTCTTTTAAAACTTCTTCCGGTAATACCGCCGGACCGGCTGAAAAATTATACACTCTGCTCATTTTCCAAATTGCCTCCTTCTGTAAATTTAGATGATCGTTCATCTAATCTTGCTTATTTATGTAAAATGATATCGCTTTTCATCTTTTGGATTCAAGTTGTATATCATCTGACATCAAGTTGTCTGACAACAATTCCGTGTCACACTAGACTATTGTACCACAATTTATACAAAATGTGTGAATTTTTTTCTATTTTCTCTTATTTTTGATTTAACAAATCCTGTTCATCAAAAGCATCATCGAGATTTTTGCCCGGAGCAACCATAGGAAATACCTTGTCATCGCTGTCAATGATGCAGTCGATCACAACCGGTTCCCCCAATGCGATCGCTTCTTTTAATACCGGCTCCACTTCTTCTTTCTTCGTGATACGGTATGCTTTTGCTCCCATTGCCTCGGCAAGCTTTACAAAATCAACTTTATCATTTAATACCGTATGCGAATAACGCTCTCCATAAAACAAAGTCTGCCATTGTCTTACCATGCCAAGTACATGGTTATTAAAGACCAGTTCGATCACAGGAATGTTGCTTCTTGTCGCAGTCGCGATCTCATTCATATTCATACGAAAGCAACCATCTCCTGCAATATTGACTACAACTTTGTCAGGATATGCAGTCTTTGCTCCGATTGCAGCACCGAGTCCGTATCCCATCGTGCCAAGTCCGCCGGATGTCAAAAGAGTACGTGGGTGTTTGTATTTATAATACTGTGCAGCCCACATCTGATGCTGTCCTACTTCTGTTGCAATGATTGCTTCGCCATTTGTGATCTCATCGAGTTTCTCAATGATATATGGTCCGGTCAATACATCATGATTGTAATTAAGTGGTACTTCAACTTTGCGCTCAGCTACTTCCTGCATCCAGTCAGTATGCGAAAGCGAATCCAGTCTTTGATTTAATACCGTAAGAACCTTTCTGACATCACCGATCAGACTGATATCAACAGCTACATTTTTATTGATCTCTGCTTCATCAATATCGATCTGGATAATCTTTGCATTTTGTGCAAAGGTCTTTGGATTTGCTGCCACACGGTCTGAGAAACGCGAGCCGACTACAATTAACAGATCGCTTTCCATCAGACTTAAATTTGCAGTCTTTGTTCCATGCATACCAAGCATTCCGACATAACGTTCATCGGTTCCGTCAAATGCACCTTTTCCCATTAAGGAATCCGTAACCGGTGCATCTACTTTCTTTGCAAACTCCTTTAACTCTTCCTGTGCCCCGGAGATCACGGCTCCGCCACCGACAAAGATCATCGGTTTCTTTGCAGTCTGAATCAGTTCTATTGCCTTTTGTACATTTTCTTCTGATAATCTGTCATTCGAAGACTCTTCAATGACCGGATTTTCTTTGGTATATTCTGTCACATCACTTGTTGCACTCTTTACAATATCCACAAGAACAGGTCCCGGACGACCGGAACGTGCAATAGAAAATGCTCTGCGCAATGTCGGTGCAAGATCTTTTACATCTTTTACAATAAAACTATATTTTGTGATCGGCATTGCTACTCCTGCAATGTCAATCTCCTGAAAGGAATCTTTTCCAAGCAGAGAAATTCCCACATTACAGGTAATGGCTACCATCGGTACGGAATCCATATAGGCAGTAGCGATTCCGGTAACAAGATTGGTTGCTCCCGGACCGCTTGTTGCCATACATACACCGACTTTTCCTGTTGCTCTTGCATATCCGTCTGCTGCATGAGATGCTCCCTGCTCATGGGAAGTCAGAATATGTCTGATCTCGTCCTGATGACGATATAATTCATCATAAATATTTAAAATTGCGCCCCCCGGATACCCGAATACGGTATCTACACCTTGTTCTTTTAAGCATTCTATTACAATTTGCGAACCATTTAATTGCATTCTTACTAACCATGCCTTTCTATGTATCTTTTTTATTTAATCTGTAAAATAGCACCCTTATCGGCAGAAGTAACCATAGATGCATATCTGGCAAGATATCCTGTCTTAACTTTTGGCTCTTTTGGTGCCCAATTTGCTTTTCTCTTCGCCAGTTCTTCGTCTGAAACTTTTACATTGATCGTATTTTCAGGGATATTGATTGAAATGATATCGCCTTCTTCTACTAATGCGATCGGACCTCCAACGGCTGCTTCCGGTGAAACATGGCCAATTGACGCACCACGGGATGCACCTGAGAAACGGCCATCTGTAATCAATGCAACACTGGAGCCAAGACCCATTCCTGCAATCGCAGAAGTTGGATTTAACATCTCACGCATACCCGGACCACCTTTTGGACCTTCATAGCGGATCACTACAACATCTCCTTCTACAATCTGACCACCTGTAATTGCTTTGATCGCATCTTCTTCGCAGTCAAAGACACGGGCAGGTCCTTCATGTACCATCATCTCCGGTACAACAGCGGAACGTTTTACCACACAGCTGTCCGGTGCGATATTACCACGTAATACGGCAATTCCGCCTGTCTGGCTGTATGCATTTTCTACCGGGCGGATGATCTCTGTATCTTTTACAGTGCAGCCTTTGATATTTTCACCGACAGTCTTACCGGTTGCCGTGATCAGATCTGTATGAAGAAGACCAAGTTCTGCTAATTCATTCATAACAGCATAGATACCACCGGCTTCATTTAATTCTTCCATATAATGATGTCCGGCAGGTGCTAAATGACATAAGTTTGGCGTCTTTTCACTGATCTGGTTTGCAATGTCGAGATTGATCTCCACACCTGCTTCATGTGCGATTGCAGGCAGATGAAGCATTGTATTCGTTGAACAGCCAAGTGCCATATCTACTGTCAATGCATTTTCAAATGCTGCTTTTGTCAGAATATCTCTTGGACGGATGTTCTTTTCTAACAATTCCATCACTTTCATTCCGGCATGCTTTGCTAATTTTAATCTCTGAGAATAAACAGCAGGGATCGTTCCGTTACCCTGTAAGCCCATACCGATTGCTTCTGTCAGACAGTTCATGCTGTTTGCGGTATACATACCGGAGCAGGAACCACAGGTAGGACATGCATTGCATACATAATCATCAACATCTTCTTCTGTCATCTTTCCGGCTGCATGAGCACCAACTGCTTCAAACATAGAAGAAAGACTTGTCTTTTGTCCTTTTACATGACCGGCAAGCATTGGTCCGCCACTAACAAATACAGTTGGAACATTGACACGCGCTGCTGCCATTAAAAGTCCCGGTACATTCTTATCACAGTTTGGCACCATAACCAATGCATCAAACTGATGTGCTGTTGCCATACATTCTGTCGAATCTGCGATCAAGTCTCTTGTTACCAAAGAATATTTCATACCGACATGTCCCATGGCAATACCGTCACAGACAGCTATTGCAGGAAAAACAATCGGCGTACCACCTGCCATCGCAACACCAAGTTTAACGGCTTCTACAATCTTATCAATATTCATATGTCCCGGTACGATCTCATTATAAGAGCTGACAATACCGACTAACGGTTTTTGTAATTCTTCTTCTGTTAAGCCCAATGCATTAAACAATGATCTTTGAGGGGCTGTTGCAATTCCCTTTTTTACTGCATCACTTTTCATCTTTTTTACCTCATTTCTATACTATGTATCTGTCTTATCAGATTCTTTCTGCGATCAGATCACCCATCTCGGTTGTTCCGACACAAGTCTTGCCGTCTGCCATGATATCAATCGTACGATATCCGTCTTTTAACACCGGCTTTACTGCATTTTCAACAACATCTGCTTCTTCTTCCAGATC